>TARA_B110000211_G_scaffold15113_1_pt1 | contig 15107 bp, 10 predicted proteins | sample TARA_B110000211 | Tara Oceans TARA_B110000211 (sample SAMEA4397516) | marine metagenome | biome: Polar Biome; feature: [DCM] deep chlorophyll maximum layer (ENVO:01000326); material: water (ENVO:00002006), including particulate matter (ENVO:01000060) such as... | depth 30 m
CCTGGTGAAGATAGTGTTAATGTAAACACAGGATCGGTTTACGTCTTTATGGATGAAGCAAGCAGGTTTGGCAACACCACAACAAAAGCAACAAGTTTTGATACTGATGCTAGTAGTACTATCTTTATTAACAACGTAGAAGTTGCACTAACTAATACAAGTGATCCTGCCACAGTTAAAGCAACTATCGATGCTAAAAATATTAGTGAAGTAACAACTAGTGTTGCAGGAAATCTACTAACAATTAGTAGTACAAATAAAACAACGAATACTAAGCTAAGTGTGCGTCCAGGCACAGGTGCTGACTATGAGAGTACTAGTAAATTAAACTTTGAACCTTTTGTAATGACACAACGATTTGATAATCCAAATGGTAGCGATAACGAAAACTTTGGGCTGGATGTTAGGTTTGATAGATTTACCCCAACCGGAAACAATGCTGCACAAACGCTTGTTGTATCAAGTGATAAAGCAACTACACTGTTGCCAACAAGATTTGATGTTGTTAGTACAATAGAAACTACAACTTTTGACAACGGCAGTACGCAATATATAGAAAATGTTAACGAAAGTGGTGCTGCATATGTGTATGCACTATTAGAACCAGCCGGAGTTGCTGGCGTAAATAACAGTCCACTATATGCATACGGACAACAGTTGCGTAGTACAACGATTGACCATTTCGACAGTTTTGGCTGTGCAATTGCTGTATTAGATAACAGGATTTATGTAGGTAGTAAAAACGACGACCAGTTCAAAGCAAATGGCGGCAGTACTTATGAATTTACTAATACTACTAGAACCGGGGTGTGGAATACGCTGCGTACTCAAGATGATAAAGTAGACATTAATAGTGTCAACAGAGTTATCACATATGATAAACGCAATCAGCAAATTATAAGTTTTCTTGATACTATAGACATTGCCAAAGGTAAACTACCAGGACGGGCCCAGGCAGAGCTAGATTTTGTAACAGAGTACGATCCCGCAATTTATAGTATTGGTAACAGTGCTCGCCTACAGGTCAATGCCAATAATGCCTGGAATAATGAATACGTGAGTAAAACTTGGTGGGATATCACACAGTGCCGTATTTTAGATTACGAACAAGGTGAATTAGCATATCGTAGAAATAATTGGAATGCGTTCTTCCCAGGAAGCGAAATTGTAGTTTGCGAATGGGTAGAAAGTCAGGTATTGCCAAGCGAATATGTTGCCAATGGTGGCGAAGGTGTTCCGCTATATCCAGATGACAGTGCTTACAGCCAAAATCTACAATTCAATAGTATTAGTAATACTACTAAGACACTTTACTATTATTGGGTAACAAACAAAGATAGCTATCCTAATAATGAAGTACGCTCAATCAGTACTAATGGCATTCAAGCACAAATTAATAATCCAATAACTGCTGGTATTAAATTTATAAGTTTAATTAGTAATAATTCAATTATGCTTAATAATATAAAACCTGATCTTAACGATAAAAATACTATTGTTGCTATAAATTATGATAAACTCCGAAATGACGGAGTGCTACATAGTGAATTTGATTTAGTTGCTGAAGGAGATCCAGACCAAATCATACCTAATAGAATCTGGAATAAAATTGTAGACAGCATGTCAGGTGCAGATATCCAGAGTAACATTATTCCAGATCCCACACTGAGTGCTGGCGAAAAATACGGAATAGGTATACGTCCAAGACAAACAATGTTTGTTAATAGACAAGAAGCTGCTAAAGTGATGGTAGATTTTGTTAATAAAGAATTTGCAAAGTTGCCCATTGTGCGTAACAATGTTATTACTGGCTTTACAGTCAGCGATCCGATCCCAACAAAAAATAGTGGGGAATGGAATCAGAAAGTTGCTGACATAACAACTAGAGATTATTTAAACACTGAAATACTTAGTGCAGGATATCTAGTGTTAGTGGAACAAGATACTAACTTTGATAACCAGTGGACAATATATATTCTTGAGGGCGAAGGAGATCAGAAATCCTGGACCCTACGCAAAATACAAGGATATGACACTGCTCGCTACTGGGATTATGTAACTTGGTATGCGACCGGTTATGATGTGCATACAGTTCCTAACTATCAGGTAACTAACGAACCACAGTTATTAACACTTACCCAAGCAACAGAAGGTCAGATTGCAAAAGTACTTTCCAATGATGATGGCAACTTTAGTTTGTTTTGTAAAAAAGGTGTTAATTGGGACGAGGTTGTCATTGAACGTGGTACAATAAAACTACGTGATACTATCTGGGACTATAGTAATGCCACTTATGGTAGTTATGTTGGTTATGATAATAGCAACTTTGACTTTGGGCAATTTGATAGAATCCCACAGGTTGAGTTACGTCAACTATTAAACACCATTAAAAATGATATCTTTATTAATGAACAACGGCTACTTTTTAACACACTATTCTTTAGATTAATTGAGTATAGTCTACATGAACAAAACTTTGGTGTTGATTGGGTATTTAAAAGCAGCTTTATTAAAACTATACACAAGCAGAGAGATCTAAATCAATATCCTACATATAAAAACGATAACAGTCTGTTCATTGAACAATTTATTCAAGAAGTAAAACCGTACCATACTAAAATTAGAGAATACATTACATCATATGACGGAAATGACAATTTTGACGGAGACATAACAGACTTTGACGTTCATACATTTTACGATGAGCAATTGGGATACTTCCGCAAGCCAAGTGGAGACTACCAAGGCGATAATATTACAAGGATTGCCGGACTCAACAAGCCCTGGGCTGACAACTACGGCTATTACCTAAACACAGTAGAAATATATGCTGCAGGCACAGGCTACACATCTAATCCTGAAGTAACAGTGAGTTTGCCAGATTTAGTTGGAGGCACACAAGCAACTGTACAAGCAATCTCAAACGGTAATAGTATTGTTAGCGCACAGGTGCTAAACAAAGGAAGTGGCTATACCAAGACCCCAACAATAACAATTGACACTGGTACAGCAGGCACAGGCTGTGTATTACTCCCACGTATTAAAAATGACACACACCGTGAATTTGATACGACACTTAAATTTGACAGGATTACATACAGTAGTAATATTAAAACATGGTCCGCTAACACTGCATTTGCGTATGAAGATTTAGTAGTATATCAGAATCCAGACACAAAAGTGCAAGAACTTTATCAAGTCCACGTAACGGGCGGAACAACTACAGGTGCTACGTTTAGTACTGAAGATAGCACGGGCACAGTAGTGTTTGTTGCATATGCTGACGAAAATGTAGCAAGTGCAGCAGATAGAATAGAAGCATACTATGTACCATTAACTGGAATGATTGGTGATGACTTAGCTCTACTACAAGAAGGCACTGATTACACTAGCACAAGAGTTGGTGGGGTAGGCTTTGATAAAGAGCCAGGATTTGACAGTGCAAACTTTGACACATTAGGTTTTGACGATTTTGAAATTGATGTAGATGGATTACGTGTACTCAGTGGTCAAAGTGCATTTGATACTACAATAAGCAGTACATTTAAAGACCTCGCACTAGGTACACGCCCAGAAGATATTAACATAGATGGCGGTGCTTTTGTAGACGAATACAATAGTCATGCACCAGAAGAAGTTGTGCCAGGCAGAGTATTTGATACACTCGATATGGAGATTTATACTGATCCAAGTGATGACTTTGAGGCCGACGGTAATAGTTTCCCAATTACTTACAGAACATATTTAGGTGACGGTAGCACTAAACGATATAATTATGCAGGCGATATACAAGCCGATCAGGTTACACTAGTAATTGCTTATTTAGGTAGCACATCAGAGCGTAACTTTACTCTTGATTATGAAACCAGAGAACTAGTATTTGATACTGCTCCAGCAGCCAATAGTAATATTTTTATATACGGGTACGGATCAACAGGCGAAAAACTAACACATGAAGAAACAATTATTGCAGATGGCAGTACACTAGCATATGCTCTTGCGATTCCATTTACTCGTGTAGCACAAATGCAAGTACTAGTGGATGGCCAAGAAACAACAAACTTTACATTTAGAGAGGTAGATGGACGCACAGTTGTATCATTTATAAGTGTAGTTCCCGGGAACGGACAAGAGTTGCACTTCCTTACAAGCTCACTCGCTGCTGGCAGACTGCCATTTACAAAGCCAGTACAAAAGACATTTACTTTAGATGGCAGTAATAGAACAATTGCTATTGGTGAAACTGTACAGTATGGAGAACCACTAGAAGGTAATATTATTGTAGAGCTTAACGGTATAAGACTTGCTCCAACAAATGCTAGCCACTACACATTAGATGGTAGTACGACTTTCTATAGAGCACCAATTAGTAAAGGTGAAACAATTGCAAATACAGTGGATGGACAGATTGGTGTTGCACATATTAAAAAGAGTACAAACCAAACAATAAACCTTAACAGATATCAGGACTATAATGTAACTACACTGGCTGAGGCATTTGACGTTACGGCAGATAGCAGTGTAACTACTGTAGACGCTGATAGTGTTACTGCTGACCAGGATGGCGCAGGCACAGATTACCGTGCAGTTCAATTAAACAGTGCACTCACATCTGGTGATAGCCTAATTGTTTATTATAACAATGGTGAATACACTACAGACGGCACTAACCTTTATATTAACGAAGAGATTAGTATTAGTAATGGTGACGAACTAGTAGTAACAATGTTTAGTAACCATGATCCGCTTAGAATACAAACACAGGTATTCAAAGGGTTGGGCACTGATATTACAATTGTTGCTTTTGATTATGATGGAATTGCTTACGATAGCAACGAATACGATGGACTAACAGAAGCTGGTACCGCACAGGCAAGATATAGGTTAGATAGAACGCTGACAGCAACTAGTAACCTTAACTATCTCTGGGTTACAGTTAATGGTACAAAATTGCATCCAGGCCAATATGGTGTAGATGGCACAGGTAGACTGGATCTAAGTAACTTTGATGGTGTAACATTGGATGCTGACAGTATCATTACTGTAACTAGTATTAGTGAAAATATAGTGCAACCAACAACAGGATTTAGAGTATTCTATAACATGTTAGGCGAAACTGAGTACTTTAGACTTTGTGCAGACACTTCAACTAAACTTAGCGTGGAACTTAAACCTGCAGATACTAAAATCTATGTTAAAGATGCAAGTGTGCTTACTACAGTAACACCAACAAGTAAATTTCCTGGAGTTATATTTTTAGGCAACGAACGCATTACTTACTGGGAAATAGATACAACAAACAACTATGTTACAAATATTAGACGTGGCACAGGCGGAACAAGGTTTGCTACAGAACATAGAGTAGGAACAACAGTTGTTAATAGTAGCGAAGACGAACGTTTACCACAAACAAACACTCACACAAATACCTGGTATGATCTAGGAACAGGAACGGCTGCAAACGGCCTTGGCTTGCAACAATCTGCTGGTTTAAATGCACAATTCCTCAAGGACTGTGAAGCGATTATACCAAATTATCTAGTAGAACTTAGTGCTGATAGCTATATTGTAGATGATTATGTTGCCGAGGGCTACATTGAGGAACAACAATAAAATGGAAATAAATAACATAAAGGTTAAGCTAACATGGCAATAGTACTTCGCAGTCAAAAGACATCACCCATAACGTTTGAAGAAATGGACGGTAACTTCACTGACATTAATAGTAGGATGACTACTGTTGAAGCAAACTATGTGAAAACCGTTAATGGAGTAACCGCTACCAGTGCAAATATTACACTGACTAGCGCAAATATTACAGAAGGTTCTAATTTATATTATACTGATGCAAGATCTAGAGCTGCAATTAGTGTCACTGATGCAGGCGGTGACGGAAGTTTAAGTTATAATAACAGTACTGGCGTACTAACCTATACAGGCCCCAGTGCATCAGAAGTACGCACACATATTAGCGCCACAACAGCAACAGGTGTTACATATACATCAGGAACAGGCGTTATTGCTCTTGCAAGTATTCCTAACTCTAGTATTGCAAACAGTACTATAACACTATCAGGAGACACTGGGTCAACTGCTATTGACTTGGGAGACACACTAACAGTATCAGGCGGCGAAGGCATTGACACAGCTCAATCAGGTGATACTCTAACAATTAGTGCAGAAGATGCAACTGCTAGCAATAAAGGTATAGCTAGTTTTAGCTCAGATCACTTTACGGTTAGTACTGGCGCAGTAACAATTAAAACAGACGGCATTGACGACACACATATTGATTTTGGCACAGGCACAAACCAAGTTAGTACAGCAGACTTACCAGAACAAACAAATTTATATTATACAGACGCTAGGGTGCTTACAAAAATACAAGCAACTAGTATTGATGAGCTCAGCGATATAACACTAGGAACACTCACTAATGGATTTGGGTTAGTATATAATTCATCATCGGGTAAAATTGAACTAGCAGAACTGCCAGGCGCAGCAGGTGGTGAAGCAAACCGAGTTAGTAACAGACCAGTTGCAAACAGCGTAGGACTGTTTAAAGAAAAAGTAGGTGTTGAGTTACGTTTTAGAAGTATTACAGGCGATAGCAATGTAATTCTTACACAAAACACTGATGATGTTACCATTGCGCTTTCTAGTTCACCAGAGTTCGGCAATATTAAAATTAACAGTGCTGCAAATACTATTGAAAATACAAGTACAAACGCAAACATAGAATTGAAGCCAAACGGATCTGGCATTGTAAACATTAGTGGCGCTCTTGCTGCAAGTGGTAATATTACAGGAACACTTGCAACAGCCGCACAAACTGCTATTACGACAGTTGGTGCATTAAACGGATTAACAATTGCTGCTAGTCAAACAATTAGCATGGGTTCAAACACAGTAACAAACGTTACAGATCCAAGCGGTGCACAAGACGCAGCTACTAAAGCGTATGTTGACAGTGCATTAAGTAGCGGTACAACAATTTTTACACTACAAGCAGACAGTGGAAGTAATGATGCCATAGAAACAGGTAATACGATTGATTTTGAAGGCACTGCAAACGAAATTGATACTGCGGTAAGTGCTAACAAGATTACAATTGGTTTGCCTACCAACGTAACTATTGGCAATAACTTAACAGTAACAGGCGCAATTACAGGTCAGGTAGATTTCGATCAACTTAAAATTACTGGGAACAAATTAGAAAGCAGTGTTAGCAATGCTGATCTTACGCTTGACAGTAATGGAACAGGCACTATTAATGTAAGTGCAAATAAAATTACAAACCTTGCAACTCCTGTGGCTAGTGCAGATGCAGCAACCAAAGCATATGTTGATACACAAATTAGTGCAATAAGTTCAACTGCAATTACCGAAGGTAATAGCAATGTTACTGTTACAGATAGCGGAACAGGTAGTGTAGTAACAACTGTTGACGGTGTTGCTGAAATTACAACAATAAGTGCAAAAACAACATTTGGTGGTAATTTAGTTATTCCAGACGGAGCAACAATAGGAACTGTAACAGATGCAGATAGTATTACAATTGCAGCCGCTGGTGACGTGACAGTTAGTCAAGGACTTATTGTTACAGGAAACCTAACAGTTAACGGAACAACAACTACACTTAACACTAGTGAACTTAAAGTTGATGATCTTAACATCACACTTGCAGACGGAGCGGCTGATAGTGCGGCTGCAAACGGAGCAGGTATTACAATAGACGGTGCAGGCGCAACAATAACATATGCACACACTGGTACAAAATTTGTTTTTAATAAGCCAATAGACACAGGCGCACACGATATTACAACAACAGGAACAGTAGCCGGAGATCATAGTGGAGATGGATCGGCATTGACAGCACTTAATGGTTCGCAAGTAACAACAGGTACAGTAGCAGCCGCTAGAGTGGCAACACTTAATCAGGATACAACTGGTACAGCCGGAACAGCATCAACAGTTACGCTTGCAGATGAAAGCACTGATACAACATGTTTCCCAACATTTAGTACAGCGGCTACTGGTGATCAAGCACTAAAAACCGATAGTGTGCTTACATATGATAGTAGTAACGGCACACTAGGAGCAACAACATTTAGTGGCGTAGCAACAAGCGCCCAGTATGCGGATTTGGCGGAAAAATATATTCCAGATGCAGAGTACCCACCAGGCACTGTGTTAACAGTTGGTGGCGGAGCAGAAGTTACATGGTGCAAAATTGACAGCATGCCCGCAGGAGTGGTAAGTACTCAGCCAGCCTATTTAATGAACAGTGAGCTCGCTAACGGAGTTGCTGTTGCACTAGTTGGTCGTGTCCCAGTAAGAACAGTAGGATCAGTAATAAAGGGTCAAGTCGTCTATTGTGACAATAACGGCGTTGCTAGTGTGACAGCCCAAGGCCAAAAAGTAGGGATAGCCCTAGAAACAAATGAAGATACAGGTGAAAAACTTGTTGAATGTATGTTAAAGGTGTAGTATAATATGGATGAAGAAAAAGAAATGAACAATAAAATAGAAGAGCCTAAAACACCTTTTAAAGAACAGGGCGGAGTTCACATGGAGGGACATATCCGCATCTTCGATCCTGAATCAGGCGAAGATTATGTAAACAAACGCAATGCTATTCATTACGAGAATATGAGTGAAGCGTTAGCATTAAGTTTAAGTAATAAAACTACAGGGTTTGTTCATGAAATGGCATTTGGAAACGGTGGAACAAATGTTGACCCAACAGGCGTAATTACCTATCTACCTGCCAATAGTACAGGACAAAATGCTAGTCTATACAACCAAACATATTATAAAGTGGTTGATGATAACAGCAGTTTGAACACTGATGCTGGCAGAAATAAATTAACTGTTAACCACATCAGTGGTAACATTTATAGTGATATTGTTGTTAGCTGTTTGCTAGACTATGGCGAACCAAGCGGACAGCAAGCATTTGATAATACCAGCAATTTTAATGATACATATACATTTGACGAGCTGGGGCTTAAAAGCTGGATTGGCACAGTTAACACAGGTAAGTTAATAACACATGTTATCTTTCACCCTGTGCAAAAGAGTTTAAACCGATTAATTCAGATAGATTATACGATTAGGATTCAAACTTTGACTAATCTGAGCAGTATCAGTTAACAGTATATATATTAAGACTGATAAATAAAATAAAGTTTGTGGAGAACAAATAGATGGCCTATACAATTAATAAGACAAATGGCGCAGTACTTAGTACGATTTCCGACGGAACAGTTGATAGTACTACAGATCTTACGCTAATTGGTAAAAACTACGCTGGTTATGGCGAGTTTCAAAATGAAAACTTTGTAAAATTACTTGAAAATTTTGCCAATACTAGTGCACCTAGTGCGCCAGTTGCAGGGCAAATGTGGTGGGATACAACAAATAGCTTGCTTAAGGTATATACTGGCACTTCCTTTAAAACAGTAAGTTCCAGCACAGCAAGTGCTAGTACACCAAGTAGCAGTGTTACTGGTGATCTTTGGTGGGATACTACCAACGGTCAGTTGAAAGTTTATAACGGTAGTGGATTTACCACAATTGGTCCTGCTTTCACAAGTGGCACAGGAACATCCGGTGCTATTGTTGAAACTGTTACAGACAGTGGTGCAACAGACCACGTTGTTGTTAAACTTTATGTTAATAACACTGTTGTTGGTACAATTAGTAAAGATACACAGTTTACTCCACAAAGTGCAATATCTGGGTTTGCTACAATTGATCCAGGTTTCCAAGTTAGCTCAACAGTTAGTGGTGCCAAATTTGTTGGTACAGCAACTGATTCAGACGCACTTGGTGGATCAGCAGCAAGTGCTTATCTTAGGGTTGACCAAAGTGATAGCACAAACGGCGTTTTCAGTGTCCTCAATGACACAGGTCTCGTTGTTGGTGTTGATAGTGACCTCACAGTGGGCGTAAGCGGAAGTAACGTACAAATTAAAAACGTAGCCAGTGACGGTGACATTATTTTTAATGTAAACGACGGCGGCGTTGATACAATGGCACTAACCATTGATGGCGCAACTGCAAGAGTTCAAGTCGCAGGTGCTCCAGTAGCATCTCTTGATGTTGCAACAAAAGCATATGTAGACTCAACAGTTAGTGGTGCAGGCTCACTAGCAGCAGACGGCAGTGTAGCACTAGCGGGAGTACTAAGTCCTGATGCTAACAACACACGTAATATGGGCACAAGTGGTTTAAGATATGCAACAATTTTTGCTACAACATTTAACGGTACAGCAACATCAGCACAATACGCTGACGTTGCGGAGAATTTCTCAGCAGACGCTAGTTATTCTCCTGGTACAGTAGTAGCACTTGGTGGTGCAGAAGAAATTACTCGTGTAAACGATGAAGCAAGCGATCAAGTGTTTGGTGTTATATCAGAGAAGCCAGCTTACCTAATGAACGCTGGTCTAGAACATGGACTTCCGGTTGCTGTAACCGGCCGTGTACCAGTTAGAGTGCTTGGTACGGTAAATAAAGGTGAGAGACTAGTATCCGCAGGAAATGGTCTTGCAAGAAGAGCACACGCAGGCGAAGCAACTTCGTTTAATGTGATTGGCCGTGCAATCAAAACAAAAACAACACAAGACGAAGGGTCAGTAGAAGCCTTTGTAACCATTAACTGATAGGAATTTTATGAATGGCGTATACTAGCGGAGACTCAATTGAAGCAGCCCACTACAATGGGTTTGTTACAAGTGTAAATACACTCTGGGGCACAGGAACAGGCAACAAGGGCATTGGGCAGACAACTACAATCAGCACTGTCAGTGCAACTAACACAATTACAGCTACTCAGTGGAGTACGCTACTAGACAGAATTAGATCAATTAGTGATCACTACGGCACAGACGGTAGTATTACTATTGATACAGTAACTAACCCAAGTGCAGCTGATACAATTAGTGCACTAACTACACTAGCAGCAGATATTGGTACAATTGATACTGCACAAGCCGCAGTAGCTGCTGTGAGCGCAGGTTACGGATCTGCAATAGCAGATACAGCGGTAGTAAGTGGAACGTTTACTACAACGATTACACAAACTAATACACTAACATTTGCTAGTGCAGACCAGATGCGTTACTTCTTTAACGCTGGCGGCAAAGTTACCACTAGTTGGACCGTATCAGGCGGAACAGCTGACGCCAAATATAATGAGTGGGTAGACTTAGCAACTAAATGCGGAACTTGGCAAATTTTTAATACAAGTAGTGCAAAAACTGGTGGTAGCGGAACACTAGCAACTAACAACACAAACGCAGGTTTTCATGATTTAACCACATCGCCAGTTGTACACTTCAAGCAAGTTGCAGATACTTCACCATATACTGCTAACTTTATCGAACTTTCAGCAAAATTAAATGCAGCAGTAGGTACTGCTACAATACTGACAATTACTTCAACATGGTCAGATGCCGCGGCTGATAGTGTTTCGTATAATAAAGCCATTTACAACGTACTTGATCAGGTAAACGGATCTAAAACAACTACATTTAATGCCTATCCACCAGCAACAACATATATTACAGCAACCTGGGGCACACCAAGTTGGGCAACAACTATAAACACAGAAGGTTAATAGTTAGTTAATAGTTAATAGTTGACAGGGCCTTAGGGCCCTGTTATACTATATAAATGACCTTAGAAAATTATGAAGAATTTGCACGTCAGCGGTTGGATCATAACAGACAGCGACTTGCACTCCGAGAACAACAAGAACAACGACTAACACTGGCATATGCTGGTGGAATGTTTCTTGTAACCACTGAACTAATGGCGTTACTTGCTACTTGGCCAGAGAATGACATTCTCTATCTAATAGATTCATATGAAAATCCTGTAGAGATTGTGGATGTTACTGATATGCTAGTACATTGTAGACAACGCTGGCATGAAGTAATGAACGATTGGCATAATCAATATCAGGAACTTAAAAAAGTTCGTAGAGTAGGTCAACTAAGTGAGTAAAGGCGCACTATTACTTGCTACACCACATGATACTATTGACTACATTGGCTTTGCCGAACTGGCCGCAAAACTAGTTGAAAAACATTTAGGTATTGACACACACATACATGTAGGTGAAGCAGTACCAGGTAACATAAGAGCATTTCGCTGGCACACTGGTGAGACTATAACGGTTCCTTGGTATAATAGTGACAGAACGCTTGCATATGATCTAAGCCCATTCGACGAAACACTGCTTATAGATGTTGACTATCTTACGTTTAACGATAACCTTAAACAATACTTTGGTAGCACACACGAGTTCTTATGCTACGATCAGGTATGGGACATTACTTCTACTGACAGTTTCAGAGATGATCGTACGATGACCATGGCTGGTCATCCAATGTTATGGGCTACAGTTGTTTATTTTCGCAAGTGTGAACTAGCACATAACATATTTGAGATGATGAAGAACGTACAACTCAACTGGCAATACTATTCAAAGTTTTGGGGATTTATGGCAGGAAAATATCGCAATGACTTTGCCCTCACTATTGCACACCAACTCATGCATGGGTACAGTGCTGGCACATACTTTAATCATAGGCTCGCAAGTCTGAGCACAATGGATACTATCTATAGTATGAAAGATGATGAACTTAACATACGCTACCGGTATGGTGACAAGTATAACGCTGTAAAACTTAAAGGTGTAAACCTACACTGTATGAACAAAGCCTGCTTGCAGGATCCAGAAATATATGGAGCACTAGATGCGTATGCAACCCAAGGATGAAGCCAAAGGCTGGTTAACCTTTGCACAAAACAGTGCTGATACCAATTATGTAGATCTTGCCTACTTGCTTGCTCTTAGTATCAAGGCAACGTGTACACATAATAGGTTTGCAATAGCTGTTGACGAGGAGAGTGAATCTAATATAAATACACGACAACGTAAAGTATTTGATCACATTATTGTTGTCCCTCATATGGAACCTTTTTATAACGAGGCTCTTGCACTAGACATTACTCCTTTTAAAGAAACATTTAAAGTAGAAAGTGATATGATTGTTCCTCGCAATTTAGATCATTGGTGGAATGGTTGCAGAATACAAGATGTATGTTATACTAATAATGTAAGAGATTATCGTGGCAATATTGCCACTAGTAGAAAATATAGAAAGTTTTTTGATGCCAATTATCTTGATGATGCTTATAATGGGTTTTCATATTTTAGGTTTAGCCGCACTAGTGTGGACTTTTTTAGTGCTATGCAAACTATCATACACAGATGGGACAATTTACGCAATAGTGTTCTTAATAATAGTATCTATGATAAACCTGATACTGATGTTTTATATGGGCTGGCTCAACAGCATCTGGGATTACCTTGCTCAAATAATTTAAGTTACCCAACGTTTACGCACATGAAGCCAGCAATAAATGGTTGGAAAGAAAGCGTAAAATGGCAGGATGCCGTGCCCTGGACTCTTACAAACGACTTTGATTTTATAGTTGGAGGATACGCACAACAGTATCCATTCCATTATTATGATAAAACATTTTGCACACCAGAATTGACAGACAGATATGAGCAGAGAGTTAGAACAAGCACTAATTAATACCACCAAGCGTAAAAAAGTCGTTAATGAAAGACGTTTGCGCTATAATAGTGATACAGGTGAAGTCATAGACTACTGTCATGTAGACCAAACTATAGAGTGGAACGAGCCATATATTCTGATACATGATGACCAACTGGTTTATCCAATTAGGCAACGTGTGCAAGATGGTAAATTAGCAGATATAGATACAGCAATACATGTATACTGGCAGGAAACACCAGCAGAAACGCTAAACAATAATCCTTATTTTTGTGAAAGAGAATTAGAATGAAAACAGTAAGTGATGTACCACAGGTAGAACGTGATAAGGCATGGACTACTATTAGGCCGTTTGGTCCAAGTATTATTCGCGGACAGATGAGCGACGAATTGCAATCAGTATTGTGTGGTTTGTTTGAACAGCAGGGTGCCAAAGAAGAGCTAACACCAGAAGAAGACAATGCTTGGACACTGGCAGGCAATAACAAACGTGAGTTTTTAATCACACAAGACCTACTGGAAGAAAATTCACAAATGTTCCAGGACTGTATTAATAAAGGTGCTAGTCAGATTTATCTAGCTCATGTTAACGTAACCTGGGAAAGTCAGAAGGGCGTAGCCACTCCCAAACATATAGAACTAATAGAAGAAAATCTTAACAATATTAATCTTACAGTGGGTATTCACACAGCCTGGGGAAACATTAGTGTAGCAGGAGATTTTAACCCTGCACATCAGCATACAGGAGAAGTAAGCGGTGTGGGCTACCTCAAAATGCCTGACGATATTGAACGTGAATGGCTGTTAGAGGATCACGATCCCAGTGCAGGTATGATTAACTTCCATGATGGTAGACCCAACACTGGTGCAGTACACATGTATAGAATTAAACCAGTTGTGGGAGATATTTTCTTCTTTCCAGCATGGCTACCGCACAGTGTTCATCCTTTCCGCAGCAACGGTGAACGCTGGAGTTTTAGTTTTAATCTAAGCATCCAGAACTTAAATGAAGATATTAATTTAACAGATTTACAAAAAGCAGAGTTACGTGTTGAACGTAAAAGATTATTAAAGGATTTTAAAAATGACTGAAGTATACATTCCTTATCCGTTTGAGGTAACCCAAACAGACACAATTACATATGAAAAAGCACAGGTAGCAAAAGAGTTAATTGAACAAGTTCAAGTCTTTTGCGAGTCTAACTTAACTGATTCATATGAAGTTAGTCACATTGCATATGCAAAAGGTATTCGTGTTGATGTTGATGCAACAGATGATGTACAAAAGTTACTAAGATTTCAGGATACGTAAACAGTGTTAGTTGATGTTGCAGACTTGGATTGCATCTATCTTAGTTACGACGAGCCTAAGAAAGAAGAGTTCTGGGCACGAATACAAAACATCGTACCTTGGGCTAAACGAGTAGATGGAGTGCAAGGCAGTGATGCGGCACACAAGGCTGCGGCATCAGAGTCAGAAACAGACCGCTTTATACTAATAGACGG
>TARA_B110000211_G_scaffold173239_1_pt1 | contig 15098 bp, 4 predicted proteins | sample TARA_B110000211 | Tara Oceans TARA_B110000211 (sample SAMEA4397516) | marine metagenome | biome: Polar Biome; feature: [DCM] deep chlorophyll maximum layer (ENVO:01000326); material: water (ENVO:00002006), including particulate matter (ENVO:01000060) such as... | depth 30 m
TAGATAGTAGATCTGCTCTTGACGACTGCTGTGTTCTCTCTGCAAGCACTTGAAAATCTAAAAACGCCTTACTTTCCGCTTCTTTAGTTTCCATACCTTGCTTTTCATACATCTTAATTCTATTTCTATAAAACGTAGCACCGCCTAGTGATATGGCAAAACTATCTGCAAGCTTAGTTGGTAGATAACCAGCTTTAAGAACTTTAGAAATTATTGATTGTACAGGGTTTTGTGAAGAAGCTGCAGCAGAAGCAATTTCAGCCTCAGTAACATTGATCGCTAAACCATCTCTCCTTTGTTTTAACATGTCGGAGTTCATTATGTACATAAAGTCTTTAGAGAATTGCTTAACGTTACCCATTGCCATGGCTGCCGCAATAGGATTGTTTTCCCTCATGTTTAAGAAGTTAGTGGTAGATATAGTTTGCAGCACAGCTGATCTAGTATTAAAGTTCATAATAGTGCCAATACCTCCGTTTAAGTAGTTCATCATAATAGCGCTACCTCTATCCAGCTTCAAAGATCTAGTTCTACCAGTCTCCATGCGATCAAACATATCTTCGATGTTCTCTCTCCACTCAGTACCCAACTTAGACTCCATTTTATTTAAGTTCTCTTCAGTAAACATTTCGTTCTTTCTTTCTATCCACTCTTGGAGATATTGCTTTCTACTAACGCCTCTATTTATATTAGTAACTTCGCCGGCCATTGTTTCTCCCCACCAGTTTTCTCCTGGTTCTTTCAATCCTTTGTCTTGCTTAGTTATTCTAGCAAAATTCTCAGCGTAAGCTTGTAACTTTGGATTGTTTGTTATATGCTGTACTAACTTAGCTTCCGTTCCTTTTGCTAAGTCTGGTATTTTATAACCAGCTTTATTCCAAAGATAAACCCTCATCGCCATATCGTTGGTAAATGCAGTTCCTTCAACAGGTTTAGAAATCTCCTTAACAACATCTTTGTTGTTTTTGCGAAGACCCATATAATCATTCTTAGCAGACTGTCTAGCCGTATTATAATCTCTAACACCTCTTTCAAATGGCATCACAAACTCTTCTCTGAACCATTCTTTGTTTTTAATACCTTCTTTACCCTTACCATACAATGGCTCTATAAGAAGTTCTAAATCAGCAGCGCTATCCCTCATAAATATTCTTCTACGCTTGATGTCTTTACCCCTAACTTTAGCCTCAGCTTTTGAAAATACTTTTTTAGATTCTATGTCTAAAGAGTGTTCCATTATTTTATTGATCTCCTTACCGATATTTTTACTAGCTAGAGCTTGCTGAACATCGGATTTAATATCTAATTGATCTAACACTCGTTTAACAGGCTCTAAAGCTTGCATCCCTTCCTTGATTTGTGGTTTAACCACCTCTTTAGGTAATCCTTTAGTGTTAGGATCTACTTCTAAGATCTTTTTAAGATCTGCTCTCACCTCGCCGTTAGGAGAAGTTTTTACAAAATCTCTCAAGTCAAAGGTACTTAGCATCCCCCAACCAATCTCTGTTTTTTGTCCATTTATCAATACATCACCGTAGTAATAACTGATATCACCGTCGTTTATCTCATGTGATAATAAATCTCCTTTCTTCTGTACAATATCACGTATACTCATTTCGCCAAATGGCATGCCATAGCGATTAATTGCTCTTGCTAGGCCCTCTGGATTAAAAGTAACATTATTGGTTGCCTTACCAGATTTATCAAAGTTTATTATTTCTTGAGTGTGCATCACATCATTACCCTGTCTGTCAAAGCCAGGTCGAGATCTAGTAGACTTAACAGTTATACCGTTAACTCTATTCTCTATAATCTCAGTTCCAACTTCATAACCATCTTGTGTTTCGTGTAGAATTTCTGTTGTAACAGTTTTCTTATCCTTACTAGTGGTTCGAGTTTCCATAACAAATTCGCTAACCTTGCCATCACCCACAGGTACGAGTTCTACTTTACTGGTGACATTACCTTTTTTAACCCGTACAACAGGAGCATCCGTAGGACTATCCATTCTATCCCAATATTGATTATCAGCATAAAACGATGACAATCTACCATTCTGAAAAACTATATATTTTCTACTTTTACCATAAACCGTCCAATTCTGCCAAGCATCTTCCATTACACCAGGACCTTCTTTTACTTCCTTTATGTCTAGCTCATACTCCAGTCCATTCTTAATTTGGGAATGTGGCTTTATTTCAACTATAAACCCTTCGCTTTCTAACTGTTGTTTTCTAGCTTGAGCCTCTGATTTTGTCGCTACACTCTCATATCCATATTGTCTTGGCTCTACTCTTTGTTTCTCTGATCTAGCAATAATACACCAAGGATTAGATTTTGGACCCCAATGTGTGTCTGCTATCTCTCTAACAGACATCATTCCTTCTCTAGTGTCTGCAACCTCATGAACTGTGATACCATGTTTCTTGTTGAAAACTCTTCCTTCACCAAATTCTTTTACGTTTTTAGGATTTGTAGGTTTTGCTTTAGTTTTACCAGCATACTTTTCTATAAGTTCATTAGGATTTCTATAAGAGAATATATCTTCCTTGTGTTTTTCGGCTAACTCTACAGCTTGCTTAATTTTGTATCCGTCCTCTTTTAACTTTATATTACTTGTAGCCAACCATTTTGTAGTTATTCTTTGATATTTTTTTCTTTTATTAATAGGAACATCTAGCTTCTCAACAAAACTAATCATATCGTCTACGGCACTAGAAACCAAACCTGCTTTTACTAAGTCGGGTCTATTTTTAGCTATGGTTTTTTCAAATTCATTTCTAATATTCTTGGATGCTAATATGTTGCCGTAAGTATCAGGGTTAGCCAATCCATCAACATCTTTAACCTCGTTAATAGCTTTTGCTTGAACAACTTTAGATCTAGCGTCAACTTGATTTAAAGCATCCCTAACCGCCTTAACGTTCTGTATAGCGTCATCAGCAAAATATATATCGTTATAGCCTTCTGCAAACTTTTCTAGTAAAAACATTGCTTTAGCTTCCCCAGTACTATTACCTAAACCAGTAATATTCTCTAAAGGTATATCTAATCCCTGAGATTTTAAAAACTCATGTATAGGGATAGCTGCTTCAGGTGGTCTAGCTGTTAATACAAATTGATCTTTTGTCCCAAACTTTTTAGCTCTATCTAAGGCCTTTTGAAAGAAAGGACCTTTTTCTCCACCCGTAACTACATTAAATTCTGCGAAATCAAACTCGCCACCTCTGTCCAGTATACTTTTTCCTTCGGTAGCAAATTGCTCTGCGTCTAATCTAATTTTTTCATAACCACTAACAAAGTCATTCATTTTAGCAACTAATTCCGATGGCATTGCATCTGTCTGTTTTAAGTTATCAGTTTGAACCTCCATAAACCTTTCACCAAACATTTCCGTAAATCCTTCCTTGTTTCCTTGAACAGCCTCGTGATTCTTTTCTACAATTTTATCTAATAAAGATCTTTCCACTCTAGCTTTGTTTCTAGCCAAAGCAGTTTCTAAAGAGGTTTCGACAAACAACATACTGACATCATACCCTTTATCTTTGAATTCATTAACTAGTTTTTCCATTGATTTGATTGATCCACCAGTACCATCAACAACAACTCCACCGGCCTCGCCTTGGTACTTCATCATCTTTCCTTTAGCAATATCCCTAGCTTGATGTTGTAAAGAACCCAACTTACTCCTTTGTTCTTTAGTAAAGTCATTCATATTCTCTGGTAGTCCAGAGTTTTTCTTTAACCACTCTAAGGATATGTCAGAGTTAACAGTTTTAAACCCTTGTTTTTCTAGTTTTAATTTCTCAATAACATTGCCCTTGCCACTACCAGCTCCACCAGCTAAGAATATAACTTTTCTATTCGGCTTTGGTTTACCGTCAGCGTTAGGTATTCTAGCTCTAACCCCAGACTTAGTGGTAACTAATGTGTCATCAAAATCCCAAAAACTCCCGCCCCTTGCTTTTTTCTTTTTTCTGCCTAACTCTATTGCTTTGTCAAGGGTTCTTGCGTTTATAATCATCTGATGCTTGCTTACGCCTTTAGAAGGCAGCACTCCAGTTTTTTTAGCTATGCTCTGTAGGTTCTTGTAAATTTGAAGAGCAGCTACTTTATTTGTTAGTATACCAGCATAATCTTTTCCACTGTTTAAATCTATAGTTGTTTCCGCTACAACTCTATCTATAAGAAAATTTGTCTTGCTTGTCATGTCTAAAGAAGTGCCAGCTTCTTCGTATATACTTCTAGTATTACCGTCTTTGTCTATTACCTTTTGAACATACTTAGGTATAATAGTTTGCCTAAAACTTCTAGCAATCGGATCGTAAATGGCTTTAAAGTCCTTAGCGGAGCTATGATACTTAACATGATTAACCACCATGTTGCCGCCAAAGTTAGCCGCTTGAAATTCATGCTCACTTCTATATCCCTCTGACACTATATCAACAAGTTCTCCACTAAATTCGTTCTCACCAATCTTAGCTCCTTTTTTTAATTTTTGAGGTAAGTTTGTTGCTCTCTGAGTGGTAACAGCATTGTGAGAAGCCAACCCTCTTATAAATCCTTTACCAGCACTTGTTTGGTTTTGATAAAACTGTTGAGTAAAGTTTAGGGCAAACTCCGGCATGCCCTTGTCCACGAAATGCTTATGAACTTTGTTCACAGTTCCAACAAAATACTCTAACATAGCATCGTTTGCTAGCATAGTTTCTTGGTATTCAAAACCCTTTTGAGCCAAAACACTTTTTCTAAACTCTTGAACATATTTCATTCTAACCGCGTCACCTTTTGGTCCAGGTTCGTTTATTTTCAAGTACTCTAAAGTACCTAGTAGTTCGTGGTGTTTTTCCATTACATCAGCGTTATCATTAACCTTCATCGCTTTTATGTTAACGTTTTTGTACTTAGGATTTTCTTTAATAAACTCAGCCCAAGTACCCTCGCCACCAGCCATAAAATCTGCTATTAGTTTTTTACCCTGTTCAGCAGACAGTCTAGCTCTAATAGGTTCACCACTAGAGTTAGTTGTCATTTCATTTGTTCCGAGCTGAACTTGGCCTTCTCCTAAAACGTATCTAGTACCGGCTGCAACGTTTTTTTCGGCAAGAAGAACTGGATCCATAAATTCCACTATTTGCTCCCTAAACACGTTGTATTCCTCGGCGTGATTTTCATTTCTATCTGAAAGCGGTTTATCTATGATTAATTTCTTCATATCCATATCACGCTCTACAGCTAGCTCTTTTAGAGAGCTATTAACTACTCTGCCGCTTTTACCACCATAACTAGAAAATATTTCAAAAGTACCTTTTTTTAATTTTATGTGCTTGTCTGTAACATACTCAAACACCCTATCACTTTCACCTGCTTTCATGCTAATTTCAATCATCTTTTTCTGATTGCTCATGTCGAGGTCTTTATCAACTTTTTCTAACGCTTCCTTTTTAGGAAACATGACTCTGTACTTGCCATCCTTGTTGTGAAACATGCTAACCCAAACCTCAGGCTCTTTATTAGGATTTTCTTTAACAATGTTTTTAAACAGCTCTAATCCAATTTGAAAACTAGCTAAATCAAAGTTTCTACCGGATTTTGCTTTAGTTATTATTCTATTAAGATTATTTACTGTTTTTATATCGGCTCCACCTTTCATTTCTTTAGCAAGCGACTCAAACAGTTGGTTTGTAACCATTTTGTTAACAGAGTTTTGCAATGCTGGAACTAATGATGTTAGTATATTTCTATCAGCAAGCATTTCAGCTATGTTTATCTCGCCGTCTGGCTCAACTTTTATGCCAAGTTTTTCTAAAAACTGTCTATTGTTTAGTTTTATTATTTCTTGCGGTCTATTTCCAGCGGTATTACCTTTCTTTTTTAAACCAGTCTCGTCAAAGGTTTTGGTTGTCATTTCTGCAGAAACTCTTTTAACACCTTCTTTCGTGCCTGCTTTCTGCTTAGCAAGAAAAACATCTTCTACCTTTCCCTTGACTTTCCTCGACATCATAACGTTAGGTAGTCCAGTAGACATGCCAGTAACCTCTGATACGTTAGAGTACACGGATGCTTTATGAGCTTCAATGTTGTCCACTATTGTTGTTGCAATTAAACTAGCTTCTATTTCTTTTCTACTTTTCTTTAACTGTTTTTTAAGCTCTTCAGCTCTTTTAGGCGTCATCTCACCAGCTTTAACCTGCTCGTTGATAAACAACTCCTTACTTTCTATAATCTCTTTAACAGCATCGATCTTAACTTTAGAAGAGTACATGTCACGAATTAACTCCGGAACAACATTTTCAATAGTTTTAAGCGTTAAAGCCTCTACATCACTTGCTTTGTCTAAAACAATCTTAGGGTGTATTCTCAGAAATCTTTTCCAAACTTCTATGTCTCTACCTTTCAACATTTCACCCCTAGCGGCTTCCATAGTGCCAGGTTGTAGTGGTAAAACATCTTTTAATTTTATCTGCTTACTTAAGCTAACTTCAGCCTCTTGTAATGAACTAGTGTCAACAATTTTATTTGCCTTCTCCGCATCTAATTTTTCACTAAAAAATTCTTTAGTGTTTTTCTTAGTGGCGGTACCCTCTTTGAGCTTAACATATGAGTTTATATAACCATCAATATCAAAGTATTCTTTTCCCTTTTCCCCTTTTTTAGGCTTGAAGCCAGTTATCTCTCCGGTTTTATCAATAAGCTTAACCGCTGTTTCAGGGTTAAACCTTTCAATGTGTTTTATTAATTCTTCTCTAGTGTTTTCAAAAACAAAATTTTGCTTCTCTTTTAAACTCATATTTTCGTAAGTTGGTGTATCAAACTTACCTTTACCAGCGGCCACTATTCTATCTCTATATGTTTCCACCATGTCAAAGATGTACTCTCTATTTAGTTTCTTTTCACTAGGAATTAAATTTTCATATCCTTCAGTTGGGACAATTATATCTTGGTGATTGTGAAAGTTTTTGTTAACTCTTTCTTTTCCTTCAGAAAAAGTTTCATCAATAGTTCTTTTGTACTCTGGTTTTTCCTTTACTTTTGTTTCGTCTCCATCTCTTATGCCAACAAGAGCAGCTCTTAACCCAGCCTGTTTTTCATAATACTCCTCTCTACTCATTTTACCCGCAAAATAAGCTTCTTGAAGAGGTTTTAAAGCATCTTTTAGCTTTATTTGTTTTGCTATATTTGCCGAAGAAAGACTAACAATAGTTTCAAATCCGTCCGCTTCTTTTTTATAAACCTTACCATCTCCACTAAGACGATGATCCTTAAGCATTTCTTTTAGTCTATTTATCACGTTTGGATTGTACTCGCCACCTTTACTCATACTAGCAAGTCTGGCTAAGTAGTCAACAACTGTAGCCGCATCTTTTAAATCAAGCCTTGGCTGCAAATACTTACCAGCAAAACCACCCCTAGATTCACCGTCTGCTCCAGTGAATATTTTTTCAGTCAACTTCTTATATTCAAAAGCAATATCACTAATTAAATTGTTAGAGACAAAAATATCATAACCACGGTTTGTAGCTAGCAACTCTATTAAATTTGCTGGTATCTCACCCTCTTTGTCGTACCTTAAAACTTCTTTACCATAATTCTTTTCTATAAACTTCATAAAATCTAAATCAGTTCTTGAGGATTTGTCAAGGGCTTTTTGGACGTAATTTTGTATTTTAGCTCCAAGAGCAGCGTTTTGTTCTGGGTTAAGTTTTAGATGATTATTAGTTATGTGGTGATATACTTCATGAGGTATCTGCCCATCATTTACTTTTCTAGCGTCAATGTATATTTCTGACATTCCATCCTTACCTTGTTTCCAATAAGCATCAGGTTGCTTTTTAAACTCACCATCCGCGCCCTTTACTCTAGCGTCGTGATTTTTACCATCAGTAGTTATATTAACTCTAAACAAAGGTTTACCAGTTGCCTTAATAGCGTCAGCATTAATTTTTTCAAACTGAGCGTTAATCATTTTCTTTTGCTCGTAAGGATTTTGGTATTCAGGTACTTTTTCTGAAATGTTAACGTACTTACCAGCTTGACTAGATAACTCTAAATATTTTTGATAATTAGCATCAGACTGTTCTTTAGTATACTCTTTACCATCTACAGTAATTGTATTTTTTTTCAAGGTGGATGAGAAAGGCGTTTTGATATCTTTAGTGTTACCTCTGTTTGGAGAGCTAAAGGCGTTGGATGCCTCTCCAAAAGCAATAGCTTTTTTATTCCATTTATTTTGATAATACTTACCCATACCAACTGTAAAAGCAGCATCAGTTTTGTTAAAGTGTTGAAAGCCAAAAGCACCAAATAAAGCCAGGTTCCCGGTAAACCTCCGCTCTATAGTATTCATGTCTGGATAAGTTTCTTCGTGCCATCTTTGCCAAGATTTGTGGCCTCCAAGTAACTGTTCTACCGGTAGAGCTACCTCTGCCGCCACGGCCCCACCAAAACCTCCTTTAACTACTTTTTCCCAAACTGGGTTAGCCATTCTACCAAATGTTTGAGAAAACTTACTTCCTTGCGATCCAAATTTAAACGGCAGCAACCCCTTAGCCACGGTGCCTCCTATGTAAAATCCAAAACCACTACCCGTAGGCATTTCAGTCCCAAACAAAGGATCTAATAACTGCATTTTACCTTCTTCAATAGCACTATAAGTTAGTAAATGTAATCCTTTTTGCCAGGTTTTGCCAGTGTTCTGAACTAAATTCCACTTTTTTGCAACACTCTCTATAGATTTGCCAGTTCTTATACTGTATGCCTTTACAGCCGCCCCAGGAATCTCCCTACCACCCCGAGTTAAATAAGTGGTTGCCTTTATTTTATTTAGATACTGGCCGGCTTTACTAACCTTTAACAATCCGTTGGTCACACCCCCGGCAGCAAGAAACTCCCCAACCATTGGGGTAAAACCACCAGCAGCTGTAGCAAAATCTTCAGATCTACTTTTCTCAAGGTTTTCAATTTGTTTTTTACTTACTTTTATTGGTGCTATACCCTCGGTAACAAACCTCTCATTAACCTCGTCTATTAAGTTTTGTGAGTTAGTTATCATTTGATCAGAACTCATCGCCCCACCTCTAAAATTTCTTGCGATCCTTTCATCTGCATCTGATTGCTGAATATCATCGGCCCAAGGTAAGCCTTTTACAAGACCACTAAAATACAAATCGCTTTTATCTCTTTTGTAACTAGAAGGATCTATATTTAGCAAGTGCAACTGAGACCACGCCCTATCTCTAGCAATCATACTTACAGACATATCTTTTGTGGCTTTTAAATAGCCACCTATGTCCTTCCAGTCTTTTATTTCTTCCCCCAGATAGTTAGTGTTGATATCGTCAGCATCAGGTTGGTGAGCGCCATCTAAATGGTTTTTAAACAAATCCCAATTATTTAAAATAACGTTGACGGGAATATTTTTTATAGAACCTCCTATTTCAGGTAGATCGTAACCTAAGCGTTTAAGTCTTTTTTTAAAACCAATTTCATTGTCGCTAAACCCAGCATGCATAGCCGGTGAAACAGTAAAGTCAATTTTTTGGAATTGATTATGAGAATTAAAGTGAGCGCTTTCTACAGCGTCTCTTTCATATGCCATCGTTAGGTTGTCATTAAAGCTTTTATCGTCTTTACCACCAGCATTCTCAACTATTGATCGTGTGTAATTGTTTACTTCTTCCGTTATATCATACTTTTCAAAGTCAGGGTTCTCTGTATCTTCAAAGTCTTGATCGATCTGCTCCCCAGTGCTATAATCGACATAAAACTTAGCGTCATCGCCTTGGTATTTTTCTAAGTTACCCTTAATAATTCCTTTTTCCTCTTCTTGTTGTTTTAATAAAGATTTATACTCATCACTATTCTCATCAAAGTTAGGATGGTTTTCAAGATCTTGTATTTGTTTTAAAGTTCCATTTTTATATTTCTGTATAGAGGTATATAGTTTTTTTTCTGGTTGTGTAAAGTTGTTTACATTTGTATAAGTTGAAAACTTAACCATTTCATCCCAAGAGTAATTATACTCACCGCTCTTGTAGTCATCTTGGATTGTTTTTAGTAAATTACTAGAAGCTAATATCTGCTCATTTTTTTTACTAGTAACAACATTTTCAAATAAAGATTCTATTTGGTAGTTAGTTAAATCAAGTGTCTCACCAGTTTTCTCTTCATACTTCTCCATGATATTGTTTCTAATATCATCAAATAAAACAGGGTTTTTCTTCTGTAAAGCCTTAATAGGACTTATAGCATTATCATCAATACCATTTAACTCCTTTTCAGTTATAACGTTACTAAACTCTTCTACAAAATTATTATTTAAAAATCTTTGGGCTTTATACCTTTTATTATCAAGCTTTCTATTTTCTTCTTTGCTTAGTTTATTTCGATTAATAAAATTAGCAATATCTTGCTCTGTAGACACTTCCCCGCTTGTCGCGTCCGTGGATAGTGCAAAGTTTTCAACCTCACCGTTGGGTGCCGTGATTGTCACTCCTTTTTCGGTTATTAATTTACCGCTGTCTTTACGGTTTTGCCCAGGCATTCCCGTAAAACTGTAGTCAGGCGCTGCTGTTTGATAACTAGATTCATACACCTCGGTCTCAAAACCATCATCTCCAAGTTGATTGTTGTAAAAATTAACCTTACTTTCATTTGAAAGGTTTTCAAATCCTTTTATCTTAGGAATAGTAGTTGCTCCTGGAATGTTTTCAAAAGTAGAAGTTTGCTCTACCTTAAACGTACCTCTATCCTCATCTTGTTCTAAGCCGGTATTAACAAATGTAGTTGGCTTACCCCAACCTGTCCCGCTGAAAACCGAACCACCATCGCCCGACCCTGAACCCGTGTTTTTTGACCCCACCGATTGACTTGTCGAGGGGCCTGTTATCTTTCCCACTTTATAAGCTCCTTTCTTATCGCTTAAAAACTTATCCAGCTGGTCTGGGCTAACTTTATATTCTGTACCTTCAAAATTGTATAATTCAAACATATTTTATTGTTTATTTAGGATTATAGTAATCTTCATTTACGTCATTTTTAGTCGGAAGGTTTGACGCTGGGTAGTTTATCCTGTTTTTAGCTTTAAATTCATCAAAATAATCACTTGAAATACCACCATATATTGTACTTGCCATTTGTATCATTTTCCATTTTGGAATATCGACTCTATCTTCAACTGGAATTGGCTCATATTTATCTCCAACTATAGCATTAGTCTGCTGGTAAGAATCTGTTTTTTCATTGTACTCAAACACCTCGTTTCTAACCGTTACCAACTCGCGGTTGTTAGCTATGTGCTTGACGTTAGCTAGTTCGGTTTCCATCGTTGAGTTTGTCGCTCTAGGCACTGTTCGACCAAAAAGAGTAAATGTTTTACCCTCCTCAATAGGGCCAGCCACCTCTGGGTTATCCAACTTCCACTGTGACTGCATGCTTTCATACTGAGACTTTAGTGCTCCCCATGTATTCTCTCCAACCGTAGTCCTGTAGCTAGAGCCTTTCCCGAAGTTTCCTTTTTTCAGTAAATTCAAAGCAGTGTTCCATTCATCACTACCGGGTCCTAAGCCATTTTTAAATACCATGTTTCCGTTACCATCATCTTCAAAAGCATCTAGGGGATACTCGCTTTTTAAGCGTTGATAAGCCGGAGCTGTTTCAGCCATTCTTCTAGTAGAATAGTCGCTCTCGAGACCCCCAAAATAAAAGTCCTTAAACTGTTCCGCTGTGTAAGAGTTCATCTTAATCATGTAATTCTCTTTGTACATTTTTTCAATAGTATTCCAACTTTTGTTTTTGCTATACCCTTCTTCAACGATAGCACTACTCACCTTTTTCAAATCAACACCCGTAGTGTTATCTGCTTTTCTTGAAAACTTTAGATCTTTATAATTTGCTGAGGTAAAATCTTTGTAACCATCTCTCAGTTGATATATAGACTCGTTTTTCTTATAAGGATCATCCACCCATTCACCACCTCTAACTACGGTTAATCCAGTTGTATTAATATCATTCACCCACCTTAAGTTCCTACCTAAAAGTCCATTTGCTTGTGCAAATGTGTTGTCAACCTCCATGTCATTGGAAGCAAAGCTCATGTTCTCGTTTCCATCTCCCTTGTCTTCACTATCCTCAGACAATGCTATTTCTTGTGCTATTTTGGCATTTGATTGGTACACCTCTAACTCGGCATTTAAAGCATGGTATTGACCCATCCACAAGTCCATTCTTTTTTTTGCCTCTGCCTTTTTTTCTTTATTAGCAGTTAGGCTGTTAGCTATTTTAGAATCCGCATCATAACCCTTTTTTATATAAATTATAGATTTTTCTAGCTCTGGATTACCTTTAGGGAGTTTATTTATTTGCGTTTGTAAAACAGCTGTTTGACTAGCGTTTTGGTTAGCGAATATCTCTTGGTTTCTCTTGCGACTTTTTATAGCCCCAACAGTCATTCCACCCACTGTTTGAAAAACAAAGCTAGCCGCTGATTGTGTTAGCTTATTTTGTGCCGCTGCTTTAGGGTTTGATCCCTCACTATTTCTAGAGCTTCCAGCTTTAAACATTTCACCTGCGTCGATTGGATTTCCTCTTGCCATTTTATATTTGTTTAAATTCGATGTCTAGTGCTTCGTAGTTAACAGCGTCATATCCATCTAGCACTCTAACTGCTTCTGCAGAAACCTCATCAGACATTACACCTTGAAAGAACCCACTACCATGTGATGGGTTCTTATATTCGAAACTGTATATGTTTATACCAGATGCGGATACACCTATTTTAGATATGTTTTTCTTTAACCTACGATCAGACTTCTTATAGTCAGAATCTTTGTTTGCTTGATCAGCATTTAACAAGCCAGCTAAGAATGATAATTCACCTTGTTTTGTCTGGAACATTAAATCCCTATTGTCAGCGGCTCCTTGTAATTGTATTTTTTGAGCTTCCATCGCCCCTTGACCAGTGGCTATGTCGGCAGCTTGCAGCCCTTGTGCCGCAGCTAGTTCAGCTTGCGAGGATAACTGGTTAGCTGCTTGACCACCCTGGGCTATAGCTAATTGCGTTTGCATGCCACCCTGGGCTTTAGCCATATCAATAGCCGCTTGACTTTGTGACGAAGCTGTATCAATGTTGGTTTGCCCTTGTGCTTGCAACTGCTGTAGGCTTCCAGCTTGACTAGCCGTTGCAAATTGGTTCTGCTGCATCTGCCTGCTAGTATCCGCTCCTATCTGCCTATTAGCATCACTACCGCTTTTAATTAAGGATTGAGCTAGATTTGCTCCTCCAGAGCTACCACCAACATCCCTAAGTTGATTCAGTACGTTAGCTTGGTTTTCCCTAAGGCTATCTTGCTGAAAGTTTCTTCCTTCAAGATCGACGGTTAAGTCTTCCATAGTGTTTTCTAAACCTTCAAATTGATTCGTGTTGTTGGCAAATTGATTCTGTAGACCACCAAACGTATTAGTTAAACCTCTCGATTGGTTTTTAAAATCAGTATTAATATTGCCAAAGTTATCCCCTATGTTCATTTGATTTTCAGCACCTGCCCATAGATTACCCATTAAGCCACCCGCACTTGTATCTTTACTAAGCGTTTGGAATTGATCAAAAGCTGCATCTACATTTGCCCTGTCTTGAGTAATACCATAACTTTCGTCAGAGCCTTGACCTTTTCTAAAGGGAGTCTCTCCAGGTGTACTGACCTGTTTTTTGTTTGTAGCTTTATTTTTTGTTGACATATTAATTTTTGTTTATAGGTAGAATCTGCGAGTCATTGTTTAACTTTGTTTTATTCATTGGAAGTGTCACTACATGATACTTTTCTTTTGAAATCTCTACACCAAGCTTCTCACACTTAGACAGCAACCCTTTTTCTTTTGTTAAAAACCAGAAATTTTCATACCCTAATTCATGCGCTCCTTTAATGGCTCCAACCATTAGTTTTAAAAGAATATCTTGTCTATCTTTCTCCCTGTATTTAGGGTCGCCGATCATGTAGTCGCAGTAACCCATTTTAGAGTTTGTTGTGTATAGGTAAGTGCACATAACAGGTTTTTCGTTCTTGCAAGCCATTAAACCGTGCAACCCATTACCTGGAAGCAGTGCTCTTTGTGGTGGGGTTTTACCAGTTGCTCCAACCCACCATTCGTTTATAAATCTATAATCGTCCTCCTCTATAGGCCTAACCGTAATGCTTTCCATATAATTTAATTTAAGTTTATTATATAGTCACACTTTATGGCATTTATTTACTGCTTATTGTTACCTCTGAGCTTACTGCGAATAAATCTGACTTAGTACTGCTATTGTTTTCTAAAGTAACACCAGCGTAATACCCCTTTAAACTAGACTCGTTTACACTTACGTTTTTGCTAAAAAAAACAAAATCTTGGGATTTAAAATCAAAACTAGCTAGATCCTGCTCAACTACCACGTAGTTAAACGCATGGTTTATCTCAACAACTGGTCCAAACTCTTGGGGTTCAACTAATGTTGGACCCGCTTGAGCAGTCGAATAGTGTATGGTGTCGCCTTGTTGTAGAGACGAATTAATAGGGTTGTTAAAAGTTATTTTTGTATATGGCATTTTTTATTTTATTATGAAGCGGTTGCTGGCGTTAAGAATTTATCCACATCTAAAAGTATAGTTTTGTTAGCAGCAGGGTGATTCAATAACGTGATAAATCCGCGCACATTAAAGACTTGAACTATTCCCCTAAAATAAATAGGTGTCCCAGCGGTAAGAGCGCCTTGAGAAACACTTGCCACAAAAGAACCAGCGCTAGCACTTGCCGCGACACTAACAACTGAAGCGGTTGTAATACCAACACCAGATATACTAGTCTGAGCATCGTTATGCCCAACGCCATAAGTTCCATTTAGATTCACGGTTGTACCACTGCTACCGGCTCTAATTGTTTTTGTCAATAAATTTTCCTTTCCAAAAACCTCTTGGTCTAATAAATTAAATCCACTCTCAAAACGAACTCCAATAGCTTCGTTAATATACTTACTTCCATATGCTCTAAAAGTTAGTGTTATACCATCTGCAAATACCTGTGGTATGCTTAGCTCTATTTCCTTTGTCGTTGTGTTAATGCTC
>TARA_B110000211_G_scaffold54794_1_pt1 | contig 15097 bp, 16 predicted proteins | sample TARA_B110000211 | Tara Oceans TARA_B110000211 (sample SAMEA4397516) | marine metagenome | biome: Polar Biome; feature: [DCM] deep chlorophyll maximum layer (ENVO:01000326); material: water (ENVO:00002006), including particulate matter (ENVO:01000060) such as... | depth 30 m
CAGATACCGCGGCGCCTTTATCTGTTGATTTTACAATTGTTTTTGCCAGTTGTAACGATCAAAACCGTGAGCAGCCATTGTGGTTGCCAATACTAGAAAACAAACCAGATCTCTTTATATGGGGAGGAGATAATATCTATTCCGATACGGCAGATATGGAAAAAATGGCATCCGATTATAACAAACAACGCTCCAATCCTGATTATACAAAACTGAGAGAATCAACCACCGTTATTGGTACTTGGGATGATCACGATTATGGATTAAATGATGCAGGAGTAGAGTGGGAGCAAAAAGAGAATGCTCAAAGACTGTTCTTAGATTTCTTAGATTTTCCAGAAGATGATCCTCTGAGATTCCAAAAAGGGATTTATTATTCAAGAAAATACAGTACGGACAAAGGTGCTGTAAAAGTAATTTTGCTAGACACTCGGTATTATCGAGACTCCTTGCGTAAGAGCAAGAAAAAGAACAGGCGATACGACGCCTGGAATGAAAATGAAGGAGGAACGGTCTTAGGAGATATACAGTGGGATTGGTTAGAAAAGGAATTGCAAGATGAAAGCGCCGCATTTACTGTGATTGTTAGTAGCATCCAGTTTTTAGCAGATGAGCACGGTTGGGAAAAATGGGGCAATCACCCATCTGAAGTTAAAAAGATGTACAAAACACTTAAAAAAGCGAAGTCGAAAAACATTCTTTTTGTAAGTGGTGATAGGCATCTTGCAGAATTTTCAGTCACTAATGTGCCTGAACTGCCCTACGATTTAGTTGATTTTACAACGAGTGGATTAACACACACCTTTCCCGATAGCCCGAAAGAGCCCAATAGATTCCGTGTTGGAAAAGTCGTAAAGGGGCTTAATTTTGGAGTGTTGCATTTCGATTTAGAGGTTGAAAAAGCTTCTATGGAAGTACGAGGTGTTAATAATGAACTTCTAGAAGTTTTAGAAGTTCAATATTAAGGGATACGCATCAACGACTATACATCAGTCTAGATTCCAATTTCTATCGCAGTTAAAAGCCTGTAAGCTAAAGCGACATCATAATTAATAATAACGCATTTTATTAATAAATTGGGATAAATGTGTAGTTTTGCACAAATTTTAAAAAACAGTGATGAGAACAGATAGAACATTTACAATGTTAAAGCCTGATAGTGTTGAAAAAGGACATATTGGAGCAATTCTTGAGAAAATTAATGCTTCTGGTTTTAGAATCGTAGCTTTAAAACTAACTCAAATGACAACAGCAGATGCTCAGGCATTTTATGAAGTGCACAGTGAACGCCCATTTTATGGGGAGTTAGTTGAGTACATGACGCGAGGTCCAATTGTTGCAGCGATTCTTGAAAAAGACAATGCTGTTGCAGATTTTAGAACCCTGATTGGCGCTACAAATCCTGCTGATGCGGCTGAAGGTACCATTCGAAAATTATACGCAGCTTCTATTGGAGAAAATGCAGTTCACGGAAGTGACAGCGATGAAAATGCAGCGATAGAAGGAAACTTCCATTTCTCTCAAAGAGAGATGTTTTAGTAGTATGCAAAACAAATAAAAGCGTCTTTTGAATTACAAAAGACGCTTTTTTTATGGGTAAAATTTACCCCGTTTCAATTATCGGAGCACTAGTTTTGTAATTAACTCTTTGCCGAGCTCCTCATTAAGTATTTTGATTATTTTTTCTTTACCGTAACTTAATTCCTCGCGAAGCACTGAAGAACTTAGCTGCACGAAAAGGGTACTTTGATCCAACATAATATTTGTGGTGTATTTGGAAACGGCATTTCCTAATACTTTATGCCAAGCGTCGCTCACATCGAGTTTGTCTAGTCCTTTTTCTAGTTTGTTTGTCTCAATGAAGGCTTTTACAACATCACCGATACTGGTGTTTTCTGCTTTGCGTTTTGCCATTTTTTTCTTTTGGTTCTTCGATTAAGGTCGGAAGCTTAGTAAACGAAGCCTCAATGTTTCTTTTTGTTAGTTCCCAAAATTAAACTTTCTAAACTTTTTATAGGTATATATTTTAGAATCTCTATTAAGTATTTTTAATACACTGTCTGTGGCAACAAGTACGGTTTCTTTCCAGCTGTCAAAGGGGGTTGTATAATAGAGGTTCAAGCTATCGTTTTCAACAATTAATTGAAACTTCTCAGCTGTACCGTTATTTACAAAACTTCCATCGAATTGAGGCGCCACCTTTGTACGTACGCCTTTTTCTTCCGAAATTTCTACGAAGTCTACTACCGCATTAATTGAAAAGTCTTTTATGCTTCCATTGGGTAGTTGTACAGATTCAATGCCCCAATAACCGCCTAATTTATCTTTTTGAATGGTAGCGTCTTTTTTTCCGCAGGAATTAAAAACAAAGAAAATCGCAAGAAGTAGTATGTTGTATTTCATTTTTTCCAATTTGAAGTTAATGTATCAATATAGCCCATGAAACAGATCTTCTAATACGTTTTTAAGATGTATTTAAAAACGGTAGTCTCCGTATATTTCTTTTCTAAAGCGAAAACATTTTATAAGATTGCCCTACTTTTTTTATAACATTTTCCGTTCGCTCTTTGTGCGTGTCGCTAATAAATAACTGTCCGAAGTTCTCATTATGTACAAGCGTAATTATATGTTCAACTCGGTGCTCATCGAGTTTGTCAAAAATATCGTCAAGCAATAAAATTGGATTTACTTTACACTGGGTTTTAATAAAATCGAATTGCGCTAACTTCAATGCTATTAAATATGATTTCTGTTGCCCTTGTGACCCGAACTTTTTAATAGGATGTCCATCTATTTCGAAAGAAAGATCGTCTTTGTGAATTCCAAAGTTGGTGTATTGAGACATCTTATCTTTTAAAATGTTTTCCTCTAAGAGTGTGCATAACCCCTTTTCTTTTAATTGGCTACTGTACCAGAGATCCACATGCTCTAACCCGCTGCTAATTGAATTATAGCGTGCCAAGAATATGGGTGTAAATGCTGATAAAAAGGCCGTACGTTTCTCAAATATTACGGAGCCATACATATGTAATTGTTCGTTGTATACGTCTAAATTGTCCTGATTAAAGGTATTGTTTAGAGCAAAATACTTAAGCAATGAATTTCTTTGGGTAAGTACTTTATTATAACTTAATAGTGTTGAAAGGTAAGAGCTATCTCCCTGAGATATAACACCATCGATAAACTTTCTTCGTGTGTCACTTCCTTCCGTTATAAGGTCTCGGTCTGCTGGAGAAATTAGAACTAAGGGCAGAAAACCGATGTGTTCACTAAATTTTTCGTACGCCTTGGCATTGCGTTTTATTATTTTTTTCTGGCCTCTTTTTGCACTCACCAAAACCTTTTCATTTCTTTCATCTTTTAGGTACTGCCCTTCAATAACAAAAAAATCTTCGCCATGTTTTATATTTTGTCCTGTAATTGGGTTGAAATAGCTCTTTCCAAAGGATAAATGATAAATTGCATCCAACACATTTGTCTTTCCAATGCCATTTGGACCAACAAAACAGTTGATTTTAGGATCAAATTCAAAAGTTTCTGTTTCTATGTTTTTATAGTTAAGAAGAGATATTTTTTCTAATACCATGTTAATCAGTGTGTTGCAATTTAGTTTAAATAATACTGCTGCTTTTAAAAGTCTTTTGAAACAGACCTGCAAAATATTGAAAAATAAGAAATCTTTTCGCTTTTAAATTCTAATAAATATTTTATTTTTGCCCTTCAACAAAGATAACTATGGCAACGTACAAAAAACGTGGTGGTAAACCAAGAACGAAGGCTGAGAAAGATCAGAATATAGAAGACGGAAGTACTACCGCTGAGGTATTTAATACTTTGGACGAAGGGGCATCAAGAACCGAAGCTTGGGTTGAAAAGAATCAAAAATATATTTTGGGACTTATTGGCGTAGTAGCTATTTGTGTGCTGGGTTATTTGGCCTACGAACAGTTTATTCAAAAGCCGAAAGAAATTGAGGCGACCAATGAGATGTTTCAGGCTCAGACGTATTTTGAGCAAGCATTAACGGCTCCAGCTAAGGATTCATTATTTAATTTATCTCTTAACGGAGGAGAAGGTAAGTATGGGTTTATAGATTTGGTTGATAAGTTTGGAGGAACAGCTGCTGGAAATCTCTCAAAATATTACGCTGGAATGGCTTTTCTTAATACAAATAACTACAAAGAAGCGATTAACTATTTAGATGACTTTAGTAGTGATGATGCTATAATTGGTCCTTTGGCTAAAGGAGGTATAGGTGATGCATTCGTGCAACTGGGTCAAGAAGATAAAGCGTTGGCTTATTATGAGATTGCGGCAAGTATGAGTACAAACGACTTTACGACACCGAGATTTTTATTGAAAGCGGGTACCGCTGCTATGAATACAGGTAAAAAAGAAAAGGCAATTAAACATTTTACTGAAATTGTTGAGAAATATCCGAATGCTACTGAGGCCGCCAAGGCGACTGGGAATATTGGAAAAGCGAACGCAATGAATTAAAAATGGCAACAGAAAATAATAATTTATCGGTTTATGATAAAGCAACAATCCCAGACGCGAAAAATTTTCGGTTTGGGATTGTTGTTTCAGAATGGAATCATAAGATTACTGAGGGCATGTTTCAAGGTGCCTTTGATGCGTTGAGAGATTGCGGAGCGATTAGTGATAATATTGTTCGTTGGAATGTACCTGGGAGTTTTGAACTGGTATATGGGTGTAAAAGGATGCAAAAAAGTTATGATATGCTTGACGCTGTGATCGCTATTGGAAGTGTAGTGCAAGGAGAAACAAAGCATTTTGATTATGTCTGTGAGGGAGTTTCACAAGGAATTAAAGACTTGAATGTGTTGGGAGATATTCCAGTAATTTTTTGTGTCTTAACTGATAACACGCAGCAACAAGCCATTGATCGAAGCGGAGGGATACATGGAAATAAAGGAACCGAGGCAGCGATAGCTGCAATTAAAATGGCTCAACTTAGAAAAGATTCGAAGTTTTAGTCTACAGCCGACTGTTTCCCATATTTATCCTGCGATGCGATAAAATTAGAGCATTGTAATTGTTCAAAACTTTGAAAGCCAAAATACTCCGAGAATTGCCTATTTTCAGTAACTTTGAATTCAACTATTATGGGCATTTTAAAAACACGCAAGAATAAAAAATTCGATTACCAACCTCGTTATTTTGATGACAAAGGGGAAGGTAGCCCATTTCAAATTGAACATAAATTTGATAAATTTCGTTCTACGGTAGGTCCTAATAATGGCCTGAAGGGCAAGTTTGTAAATGCTTGGGATGATATTAGAGACCCCTCTAGTCGCGCTACCAATAAAATAATATTAGTCGTTATTGCTGTTTTAGTTTTGTTTTTTCTTTACATAATCGAGTTCGACTTGTCTATATTCTTATCCAAATAATGGCAGACATAATTAAACTTTTACCGGATCATGTTGCGAATCAAATTGCCGCAGGGGAGGTTGTGCAACGTCCAGCTTCAGTCGTTAAGGAATTGTTAGAAAACGCCTTAGATGCTGGGGCTTCAGAAATCACCTTGGTTATCAAGGAGGCAGGTAAAATATTGGTGCAAGTAATAGATAACGGCATGGGTATGAGTAATGCCGATGCTCGCCTGTGTTTTGAGCGTCATGCCACATCAAAGATTACATCTGCAGAAGATTTATTTAGCCTTCATACGAAAGGATTTAGAGGAGAGGCTTTGGCCTCCATAGCTGCGATCGCACATGTCGAGTTAAAAACGAGAACAGAAACTTCCGAAGTAGGAACAAAAATAAGTATCGAAGGTAGTCAAGTAATAGAGCAAGAGTCTGTTGTTTCTTTAACAGGAACCACTATTTCGGTGAAAAATTTATTCTACAATATTCCTGCAAGACGTAATTTTCTTAAAAGTAATACGGTTGAAACACGCCATATAATTGATGAATTCCACAGAGTAGTTTTAGCGCATCCTCAAGTTTCCTTCACCATGCTGGCTAATGGAAGTGATGTGTTTAAATTGCCTGAGAGTAATTTGAGACAACGAATAGTAAATGTATTTGGTGCTAAATCAAATGAAAAATTGGTTCCTGTTTCTGAAGAAACTGAAATTATTAAAATTAACGGATTCGTTTTAAAGCCCGATTTCGCAAAAAAAGGTAGGGGAGGGCAGTTCTTCTTTGTAAACAATCGTTTTATTAAGAGTCCATATCTTCATCACGCGGTACTTTCAGCATTCGAAGGTTTAATAAAAGAAGGCACAACCCCCGGGTATTTTTTATTTTTAGATGTAGACCCTAAGTCCATAGATATTAATATACATCCCACTAAGACAGAAATTAAATTCGACGACGAACAGGCTTTATATGCCATACTAAGATCAACAATAAAACACAGCTTAGGTCAATTTAGCATTGGTCCGGTTCTAGATTTTAATCGGGAAGCAGAATTGGACACACCTTACGATTATAATAAAAAATCACCTGTGGCACCTATCATCGATGTTGACAAGGAATTTAATCCTTTTCAAAAGGAATCGACGAAAGGTCGCGGCGCTGTTCCTTATCAAAAGGAAAAAGGTGCCTCATGGGAATCTTTATACGTTGGACTTAACGAGGGATTTGGTTCTGTTCCTAGATTAGCTAACGAATCGGCGAATAGTGTCGAAATGCATTTTGAGAGTGATGAAGTTACTGGAACTCTTTTTGATGATGAGTCTGAAGCCGCTGGGCAGACAACGTTTCAACTACAAAAGAAGTACATTATCAGCCCAATAAAATCGGGGCTCATGATCATTCATCAGCATTTGGCTCATCAACGTGTTTTGTACGAAGAATTACTCAAGAATATAACGGTTCAGGAAGCCGTAAGTCAACAGTTGTTATTTCCCCTATGTTTTAATTTAGCAAAGCCGGATGTGGAAATATTGAAAAAAATTCAGGAGCAGTTGGAGCATACCGGATTTGTTTTCGCTGCTTTAAAGGATGATATTGTTGAGATCGAAGGAATTCCGGTTACGGTTGCTGAAAGTCAAATAGAAAAAATACTTGAACAATTAGTAAATGATATTCGAGAAGAGGTTCCAGACGCGGGCTTTAGTCAGAATGATTTGCTTGCGAAATCAATGGCAAAGAGTATGGCAATTAAAACAGGCGTATCTTTGAGCAGAGAAGAGCGAGAGCATCTGGTAAATCAGTTGTTTGCTTGTAAGGAGCCTAGTTTTGCGCCAAACAATAGGGCGGTTTTAATTACAATGGATGTCAATGATTTTGATAAAAAATTTTTATAGATGGGTAGAATAACGGATACAGTAAAAGCACTTATTATCGTAAATGTATTGTTCTATATGGGCTCTATGTACACCGGTGAGGTTGCCTACAAATTGTTTTCACTTTATTATTTTGAAAGTCCCAATTTTCATTTTTGGCAACCTTTAACTCATATGTTTATGCATGATAGCCAAAGCATCATGCACATTCTATTCAATATGTTTGGACTTTATATGTTTGGTTCCCCTTTGGAAGCGAGGTGGGGTCGAAACAAATTCTTGTTCTTTTATTTTTCTGCTGGAATAGGTGCGGCTCTTATACACACGATGGTTAACTATTATCAAGTACAAAGCGGCGTGGATGCCTTGCTTGCGGGTGGGTGGAGTCAAGAAAACATAACTAATTTTTTAGAGACAGGAACTGGTGGGAGTCGAAGTATTTTGGAAGTAGTTTCTCAGAGTAAAATTGACACTATCTTTTCATCATACAATGTTCCAGCTGTTGGGGCTTCGGGAGCGATTTATGGTATTTTAGTAGCATTTGGAATGATGTATCCAAATACCGAGTTAATGCTTATGTTTTTACCCATTCCAATCAAGGCAAAATATTTTATTCCGGTTTTACTTCTCATTGATTTATTCTCAGGACTCACTGGATTCTCCCTTTTTGGACAGAATATTGCTAATTGGGCCCATATTGGAGGTGCCTTGTTTGGCTTTATCATGGCCTATTATTGGAAAAAAAATAGTTTTAACGACAAGCGGTGGTATTAAGACGTATGGCAAATAATTTAACATATCAATTTAAAAATGCAAGCATCTTAGTAAAGATTATAGCGGTAAATACGGCTCTTTTTTTATCAATTTATTTGGCGTCATTTCTTTTTGGAATACCACAAGGACTGCTTGTTTCTTGGTTTGTGCTCCCAGACGACCCTCTAAGTTTGATCTTGCAACCGTGGTCTTTAATTACTTATAGTTTTTTACACTTCGGTGTTTGGCACCTAGTGTTTAATATGCTCTGGTTGCATTGGTTTGGAAAAATAGTATTGAATCTTTTTAACGCAAAACGATTCTTAACGATCTATTTATTGGGAGGTCTGTTTGCAGGGCTTTTTTATGTTTTAGCGTATAATCTATTCCCTGTTTTTATTAATACATCTGGGCATCTTATAGGAGCTTCGGGAGCCGTTATGGCTATCATGGTGTTTATTGCGACCTATAGTCCGAATACGGAAATTCGGGTGTTTATGTTTACAATTAAGCTATGGCACATCGCTGCCTTTGTACTATTGTTAGATCTCGTTAAAATTCCAACATCAGGTAATGCAGGGGGGCTTTTAGCTCATGTGGGAGGTGCAATTTTTGGATACGTATATGCCATTCAAATGGCGAAGGGTAATGACATAGGCAAGTGGTTTGAAAATGGGATGGATTGGTTTTTTGACCTCTTTAAATCTCGAGCTAAGAAGCCCTTTAGAAAAGTACATCGCAATGTGCGGCCAACACCGAAGAAGGGAAAATCAACTACAGATAAAACAGCACATCAGCGAAGGGTGGATAGCATATTAGATAAAATAGGTAAGAGTGGTTATGAGAGTTTGACTAAGGAGGAAAAAGATTTTTTGTTTAACGCAGGAAAAGGAGAAAAATAATAAAAACCTACTTGAAAAAAACAACAATTTTAGGAAGATTTACTTTTTGGATGAATGGCGTTGCTGCTTTTTTTCTAATCGTCTCTTTTGTACTGCCTTATTTGCCACCAAAACATTTCCCAACGGTTTCTTTGCTAAGCCTTATAGTTTCACCGCTAATTTTTTTAAATATCATCTTCGCTCTGTACTGGATACTTTTAGGTAAGTTGAAGCTATTGCTTTCTTCGGGTGTTTTAATAATGGCTTATTTTTTCTTCAATTCTTTTTTACAGTTCTCTTCTGAAGGCAATGCCGAGCAGTACGATGCTACTTTAAAGGTGATGTCGTATAACGTGCGTTTGTTTAACGCCTATGAAAAGAATTCCTCTGTAAATGTTTCTGAGACCTTACAAGACATTATAGAATCAAAAAAACCGGATGTCATTTGTATTCAGGAATACTATAGGGATGAAAGTATTGGTTTTTCAGCATATCCTTATCAGTATATCTATTTTAATAAAAAAAAGAATAGTAAAGGAGTGCTTCAAGAACATATCCTTGGGCATGCGATTCTATCGAAGTATCCTATTGTGAATAAAGGTGCGTTCGACTTTAAGGGCACTTTTAATAATAGCTTATATGTTGATGTTGTAAAATCACAAGACACCATTAGAATTTATAATTTTCATTTGGAGTCTATGGGGGTTCAGGCTAAAGTTTCTTACTTGCAGGTGGCTGATACCAAGAGGCTTTTGGGAAGAATGTCTAAGAGCTTTAAGGAACAGCAGGTGCAGGTTGAAGAAGTTTTAGCTCATAAAGCCTTGTCGCCATACCCGGTATTGTTTATAGGGGATTTCAATAACACACCATTTTCTTATATATATCGAGAAATACAGAAAGATATGAAAGATTCCTATTTGGAGCGAGGCAATGGACTGGGTACAACATATTTATTTGATTCTTACCCTATGCGTATCGACTATATTTTTGCTTCAGAAGCTTTTGATATCTTGAACTTTGAGACTATAAAAAAAACTTTTTCAGATCACTATCCGATAGTTTCCACTCTAGGATGGCCTGTTATTCCTGAAATTAAGAAGCATTAATCGAACGCAATATTTTGAGATTCCAGGTAATTTAAAGCGTTTGGACCTTCATTGAATAGCAAATCCAAAACTGAAAGGTTTGGTAAAAATTCGTGGTGCTCTTGCAAAACCTGTCTATAGGGTTCAAACTTAAAATGTAGGTCGCTTTTTACTTCAATTAAAGAACGTAGGTCAGTAGTGTTAGGTTCTTTCTCGTATTTCTGACTTTTTGAGACTACTACCTCAATACCTAATAAACCACATAGTAAATGAAATATCTCAATATTTAGGTCGAGTAAATTGTTCGCCGGTCGTGTAAAGAAATCTTTTAAATCGTCCTCGTAGTACTCGAAAAAAGGGGAGGTTCGATAGGCTGTCTGTATCGATTTCCAGTGATGCAACTGCCAGGGGAAGTCATTCTCTATAACAACAGAATTCATTTGGCTTCTAAGCCCTTCTTTGTTGTGTTTTATTGGAATATTCAATAATAACTTGCCATTATTATGTGCAATATACATTCGATTTCGATACGTCTGTTTTTGATAATTTCCGTATGCCTCTATCACCACATTCTTTGCTTGAGAAACAGCAGCCATTTGCAGAATGGATGGAAAATAGGAGGGATGGATTAAAATCGCATGCATAAAGTTATTCCTTATGTTTTTAGTGGTTTCATTTTTAGCGTACTTGCCCCATACAGTTCCAGCCCAAATGAGGCCTCATATTGTCACCTAATTTATGTCTTCACCAATTACTTTTTGGTCGCCTTTTTCTTCTTCTTGAAATAATCAAAAAGAAACCATCCGGCAAGTAAGACTAACAAATATTTAAAATACGATACAGGTGGGCCGTCGCCGCCAACGGTAGTAAATAATCGTTCCCAGCGAATCTTGTTCATAATGCCCTTAGCGTTGCTATTCCAGCTCATCCAAACCAGCACAGGCTTTCCTACAACATGTGTGAAAGGTACAAACCCCCACATACGTGCATCTTGTGAATTATTTCTATTATCACCCATTAACCAGTAATAGTCTAGCTTAAAAGTGTAGCTTGTTAAAGGGTTTCCATTGAGAAGCACTTGGGTGCCCGACTGTGAAATTTTATTTTCTATGCCCATCTCACTTCCTTCATACACCTCGATAATGCGACGATACAAAGGCAATGTTTCAGCCGTAATCGCAACACTTGCACCTGCTTTCGGGATATACATCGCTCCAAAGTAGTCTGTATTCCATTGATAATATGGGCTTTGAGGAAAGGTACTGAGGTCGCTAACGTCCTTTTTAGCAGTCGTTTTAAAAATAGTGTCCATGCCTGGATAATTTTTAAATCGTTCATAGGATGCATCGGTCATCATAGCTCGGAATACCCTATAACTTGGCGGATTATCCATGGGATATAGGTCTGTAATATCGTATTGTTCGGCAGCAAAGCTAGGGTTTAACGGGTTTTTAGTTCTAAAGGCATAGCCGAATTGTAATTTCGCTCTGCCTGGAAGTTCGTTTTTTGTGCCATTTATATATACATATCCATCGCGTACTTCTAATGAATCTCCAGGAAGACCAACACAGCGCTTCACATAATTTGATTTCTTGTCCAGTGGTTTTATATCTACTTTTGAACGCGGATTCGTAATATTTGTTAATGTATCAGGAGGCCAACTAAACACAACGATGTCATTTTGTTTTATCTTCTGAAAACCAGGAAACCTGAAATATGGAATTTGAAGATCTTTTAGATACGATTTTGATTTTAATATTGGAATGGTATCATGAACCATTGGAAATGCAACTGCCGTCATTGGGGTACGAGCACCGTAATGAAATTTACTTACAAATAAGAAGTCACCAACAAGTAAGGTTTTTTCTAATGAAGAGGTGGGAATTGTAAATGGCTGCATCACATAGGTATGCACAATAGTAGCTGCAACTACAGCAAATAAAATAGAGCTAATCCATTCACCCCCAGAGGTGCGTGGTATACGGCTTCTATCTTTGATATGGGATACGTCTTGCGTATAATTAATATAATAAATATAGAGCCCAAAACTTAACAATCCTAAAACAGTGTCTGTTGTTTTGTTTCTTCCGAAACTTCGCAATGTTTCTATCCATACTACAGGGAACATGATTAGGTTCACAATTGGAATGAACAACAAAATGACCCAATACCAAGGGCGATTGATGATTTTCATTAGAACTACCGCATTGTATATGGGAACCGCCGCTTCCCAAGCCTTTCTACCTGCCTTAACATACAGCTTCCAAGTTCCTAAAAAGTGTATAACCTGCACGATAAGTGCAAAAAGTAACCAACCTGTCCAACTCATTTTATTTTTATTTTATGCAGAATTCAACTGCATTATTTAATCTATATTTCGAATACGCTTTCGCGATTTTTGAATTTCCTTTTAAGTATCAAGACGCAGCACATCTTTCATCGTAAAGACACCTTTTTTTGATTGAAGCCATTCTGCCGCTACTATTGCACCGATAGCAAACCCTTCTCTACTATGCGCTTCGTGCTTAATCGATATAGAATCTATCTCGGAAGCGTATACAACTTCATGCAAGCCATGCACCGTATCTATTCTTTTTGCAGTTATCTCGATAGCATCTTCCTCCGCTTCGTTCAGTTTCCAACCTGTTTTACTGCTGTGTTTCATAATCCCTTCAGCTATAGAAATTGCTGTACCGCTTGGAGCATCCTTTTTTTGAATGTGATGAATTTCTTCGATAGAAACCTTATATGCCTCCCATGGGCGCATTATTTGTGCTAATTGTTGATTCAAATTAAAAAATAAATTGACACCAATACTGAAGTTGGACGCATAGATGAAGCTTCCGTTACTGTATTCACAAAACTTTATGACTTCATCATAATCCTTTAACCATCCCGTAGTTCCTGAAACTACAGGTATCCCTAGTTCTAAACAAGCTTTAATATTTCTAGCTGCCGTTTTAGGTGTTGAAAAATCTATCGCTACATCAGACTCATTTATAGAACCTTGAGACATGTTACTTGAACTTTTAAATACAATAGAGTGCCCTCGCTCATTAGCCAAACGTTCTATGGTTTTACCCATTTTTCCATATCCTAATAATGCTAATTTCATTTTATCTGATAGGTGAAAGATAGCCCATAACTGCTTTGAGCGTTCATTGGGTTAAAATTTAATTTAGGCTTTAGAGATAAATCATCACTTACATTAAATTGTCTAAAATGCGCGTCAATATTTGCATCAATAATATTTAATAAATAGAAGGCTAAGGATACAATGATACTCACATCTTTGTTTTTCTGAGCAGTTTTTTGTGCATCGACCAGTCGTTGGCTCGAAATAGTTGGCTCTTCATTATCACCGTAAAACTCGTCATCGGTGAATCCTGCTAATCTTCTTTTATAGGCGTTTCGAAAGCGATCGTAGTCATTATTATTTTGTATATAAAAATAGATTCCAGTTGCCATTCCAGCATAAATAATAGGAATCTTCCAGTATTTTTTATTGTACGCCTGACCTAAACCAGGCAAAACAGCAGAATAAAAGGCCGCTCGCTGAGGCGCCAATGGATCGTATTTCTCTGAAGGATTCAGGGAGTCTTTAATTACAAGAATACCTTCATTTTTTACAGTTAGTGTGTCTGCCGTTTGAGCAAAAGTAATTGCAGTTAGTAGTACGCACACGATATTTAGCAGCTTATTTTTCACGTTTTATAAGCTTCAGGATTCGTTGAAATTCTTCTCTATTTTTGAAAGGAAAGACAAATTGACCCTTACCAGAACCGTTTATTTTAATATCCACATGGCTGTCAAATAAACTAGATAATTCTTTTTTTGCATCCTTCGCAAATAACGGAATGGCTTTCTTTGTCCCGGGTTTTTTTACACTAGGTTCTCTATAATCTCTTACAATTGCTTCGGTTTCACGAACTGATAAGCGATCTCTAAGCACTCTTTCATAAATGTCTAATTGATCAGCCGATTCTTCAACATTAATAAGGGCTCTACCATGGCCCATTGAGATAAACCCATCTCTCATCCCCGTTTGAATAATAGGATCTAACTTTAATAACCTTAGATAATTCGCAATAGTTGATCGGTTTTTACCCACTCGATCGCTTAATGTTTCCTGAGTAACTTGAATTTCTTCTATTAACCGCTGATAAGAAATGGCAATTTCAATAGGATCTAAATCTTGGCGTTGTATATTTTCCACCAAGGCCATCTCTAAAGACTCTTGATCGTTTGCAATGCGTATGTATGAGGGTATTGTTACCAGTCCTACTAGTTTTGACGCGCGAAATCTGCGTTCTCCGCTTACAAGTTGGTATTTGTTAAACTCGATTTTCCGCACCGTAATTGGTTGAATAACGCCTAATTCTTTGATTGAAGAGGCCAACTCTCGGAGCGACTCTTCGTTGAAGCTTGTTCGGGGCTGAAATGGATTTACATCAATAGAATTAAGGTCCAATTCTACAATACTGCCAACCACCTTGTCGGCGTTTTTATCATCTACAGATGTAATATCATTGGATGGGTCGCTCAGCAATGCAGAAAGGCCGCGACCTAAAGCTTGTTTTTGTGTTGCTCTCGCCATTAGTACTTACTTGTTTTTCTCGATTAATTCTTGCGCCAAACTTAAGTAATTATTAGCCCCTGTGCTACTCGCGTCATACCCAATGATACTCTCCCCAAAACTTGGAGCCTCCCCTAAGCGCACATTTCGGTGAATGATTGTTGTAAAAACCATCTCTGTAAAGTGCTTCTTAACTTCATCCACAACTTGATTCGATAACCTAAGTCTGGAATCATACATGGTTAAAAGCAACCCTTCGATATCAAGATCAGAATTGTGTATTTTCTGCACGCTTTTAATGGTATTCAATAGTTTGCCCAAACCTTCTAAGGCAAAATATTCACACTGTATAGGAATAATTACAGCATCTGAAGCTGTTAATGCATTCAGGGTTAGCAGTCCAAGAGAAGGTGCGCAATCTATAATTATATAATCATATTCTTCTTTTAAACTACCTATAGCAGACTTTAACATGGACTCTCGACTAGGCATGTCCACTAGTTCAATTTCAATGGCTACGAGATCTATGTGTGCTGGAATA
>TARA_B110000211_G_scaffold87009_2_pt1 | contig 15050 bp, 9 predicted proteins | sample TARA_B110000211 | Tara Oceans TARA_B110000211 (sample SAMEA4397516) | marine metagenome | biome: Polar Biome; feature: [DCM] deep chlorophyll maximum layer (ENVO:01000326); material: water (ENVO:00002006), including particulate matter (ENVO:01000060) such as... | depth 30 m
CGCAATGCCCCTACTCGCTTGGTTGATGTTTGTTTTCGAGCCAGTACTAGTAATTGCGGTAGTTTCAAAAGTGCTTGCGAGCTTAGCCTTGAGCCGATCGTCCATTTCATCAGCTGCTTTACGGCCATAAGCCAATAATAAGATATCGCTGGCCTGTGCTTGTTTACTGTTAAGCAAATAACCCGTTCGCCCTACCATAACACTGGTTTTACCGGTGCCAGCGCCCGCTAGTAATAAATTATTGTCGTTATCAATAATACAGGCTCTACGCTGCGACAAAGTCAACGGGTTTGACTCAACCGTATCAAAAAAGCCTTGATGAACTTTTAATTGCCGAGCGATATAACGCTCTCTGCAATCATCAATATCTTGCACTTGCCAACGCGCGTAATGCGACAACCACTGCAGTTTTTCAGTAACTATAGGCAGTGCTTTACTTTGTTTTATCCACGGAAACCAACGCTGAAACTCTTGCTGAATAAGCCTTTGAAAATTAACAATGTGTGAATGACGAACATAATGATTAACCGTGAGTTTTTCAATTGACGCCAGCAAAGTATCAAGCCGTGAACGATTAGCCGCCACCCAAAGCTTTTCACAGGTTGCTTGTTGCATCAACCTAGCGCTATAGGCAAGCATATTTAGCACATAAGTTTGCTGAGCGGTTTTCAGGGTAACCACTTGGCCCCACAGGCTAATATTAAATTGCGGCGGCACCAAAAGTGCTGACCATTTAAGTTCAACTAAAGTGTTTTTAAACTCAAACGACAGCCCGTTTTTATCAAAATTAATGTTTTTATTACTAACAACAAAACGACCAAAAATACTTGCAGAAATAGCATTCATTTACACAACAAACCCGAATACGAAAAGGAGACTTTTCCAGAGGCAAGCATTCTAGCACTAGTGATAACAAAATAACCCTTTGATCGATAGAGAAAGTTTAACGCAGAAAGTATAATGAGGAAAAACACCAAGCAAAGGTTAATACATATGACACAAGCACAAAACCCAATCATTAAAGTGTTTAAAATACTGCACATTATTGGGCTAACGTTGTTTATAACTGGTGTAGCAAGCCTGTTAATGACCGACATTGAGCAAAATGTAACAGGCATGGTAGTGATCAGCAGTTTAATTGGTTTAGGCTTAGTGCTCGTTTCACCTTTTCCCATAGCGTTGGTATTTCAATGGGCAAGTAATAAACCTAAGCCATAAACCTAAGATAAAAAGTAAACAATAAGCTATAAGCAATAAAAAACACCCTAGCTGATACACAACCGTGAGTTTACTAAGCTAGTTCAGCACATAAATAAACCCGTTAAAGTGCACACTAACGCTAACTAATATACTGTTTAAGCTGAAAATTAAATGCAAATTCACCCATAAATTAGCGTATTGTACACATTCATCTATTTAATCATCTGGAAATATTACCGTGAAAAAAGTGCTACACAGCATGTTGTTATTATTTATTGTTTTTAATTTATCAGGCTGCATTGCAGTTGCTGTTGTGTCTACCGCAGTAAGTGCCACAACAACAGTGGTTGGAGGTGCTATCGACGTTGTTGACGCAGTAACGCCAGATATTATCGATGATGAAGACGAAGATGATGATAACGAATAAAATCAAGCAGATAAGCATAAGTAAGCTTTGATTTATTGACCAGCAACGACTGTATTAGAGCAACATGCTCTATTGATAACCATCCGTTTATTTCTAATTCTCAAGCCAATGCGTCAGAATAAAACAGTGGAACTGATTCATTTCGGCTATACATATTTCGTAAATTATTTAGCTAGAGTGTCAGAGGCTCTCTAAGTACTCGAACATCAAATGTGAGCTTATTTATAGTAACGAACTGTAAAAGCTGGAGCTATCAGCTAATGAAAACAAAGCCCCTAACCATCATATGTTTGAAATGAAACCGCTAAGTTAGTAGTAAATGAGTAAAACCAGTAGATTAAAAGTGCAATAGTCCGTTCATGATCTTAAATATTGGTTAAATCGCTAGTTTGAAGGCAAAACAGTTTTCAAACGAGCGAATGTTTTCATTTGTTCTGTAGCTAGAATATCATCATAGTCAGGATTATTAGCGACAAGTAAGTAATGCCCTTCATTTTGCTTTTTCACAACACGGAGAATGTATTGATCATCTCCAGACTCATCCTGAGTCTCTATCGCCATAGTTTGACCAGAAATTGAACCTGCATTATTTGGCGTAACCCGCTCAAGTAATAAACGATCCCCATCTTTTACAGCATTTTTTCCACCATTCATCGAGTTCCCTAACGCTGTGGCTACAAAGTGTATTTCTGGGTTTAGGGAGCCGTATTTATGATTATGGTCGGGCAAAAAATAACTTTCAACTACATCATATCCACTCGTTTTAAAATGGCCACAGGCTATTTTTAAACTCGGATAAAATGGTAGCACGATCCCTGAAGAATTTTCAGCTGAACTCTCTTTAGTTATGATAAGTTCAGGCTCCTTATGCTGTTTCTCTGGTATCAAAGCGCTAAAGTCTTCGCGTGTTAACTCAATATCGATTTTGTTAAAATAATTGATCCCATCATCAATCATCTGTTCAGTTATCTTGTTAAAGTCTTCTTTCTCAAGCTTTTCCCATAGTACTGAATCAAAAGAGATCAAGTTCAAGTCTTTGCATTGATAAAAGAACCGTTTGCGTTCGAATTTTTCAAATGGATTTTCACGAATACTCTTTTTTAAGTAATCTAAATTTTTAAGGTTTTTCGCATTATTTAATGGGTTTTTGTCTTTTTCCACTTTATCGAATTTATCAGATAAACCTTGATAGAAAAGTTGGTAACGTAATGCTAGATCATCTAATGATAGCTCACCACGGTTATTACTATTGTTAACCATGGTTAATAAAAAGATAATTTTATAGGAAAATGTGTAATCTCTGCTTTCTAAGAACTCATAAAAATCTAACTTACGTGTCTGCTCTGTTCTGTCTTTAATTTTTTTAACTTTTTTAATTGCTATAACTTGTTGCTCAGAAAAGTAGTTAATAGTTTTATTGCCAAAAGGTAACGTCTTGTGAGGGCTAATATCGCCTTTCTTTAACCATGCTTTAATTGTTCCCGTTGAAATAAAGAGTTCTCGTGCTAATTGGTCCTCATTTAATAAGTTCCCAAACTCTTTTTCAAAATTGAAAATATTAATAGGCTCTAAGCGGCGAACCTGCTCCCATAAGCCATCTAATATTGTAAGCTCACGACTAGGAGTTCCTTCAACATTGTTAACTAAATCGGCAAATGGTTGATACATACCAAAATTAAACAAACTATGAACAGACCAAGACTGTAGCGCAGAGCTATAGCTATCAACTACATCAATAACATAAAGAGCTTCTTTGCCTGGGTGATTACGAGTGCCCCTGCCGAGTTGCTGAGTATATAAAACCTTCGACATTGTTGGCCTTGCCATTACAATCACAGAAGTTTGCGGAGCATCCCAGCCTTCATTCAACAAATCACAAGCACATAAAAACTGAATAGCCCCCTGCTTGTATGCTTCCAATCCCCTTCGATCAGTACCATGCACAGCAGCTGATTGAACGCCATGCTGATTTAACAAAGCAGACATACGTTTTGCATGCTTAATATCGACACAAAAAATAACGCCTTGTTTATTGAGGGTTACTTCATTTGGTGAATGGTCGCCGTTAACTGTTGTAAAATATTTTAATAACATATCAACAACTAATTGATCACGAGATGGCACTTGAACTGTTTTCTGCAAATCACTTTTAACAAACTCTTTACCGTTAAAGCGTACATTGGTCAGATCGATATTGGACTCAAGTCTAAATGCTCTGATCTGCGGTATTAACTTTTGTCGAATAGCTTCTTCTAAGGTCAAATTAATATGATAACTGCCAAAAATATCTTCTAGTTTTTGCTGATCTAAACGCTGTTCAGTCGCTGTTAAGCCTAAAAGATTTTTGGGATTGAAATATTCTAATACGTTTCGCAGGCCATGTGCTGCAGCGCGATGTGCTTCATCAACTAATATGTAATCAAAATATCGAGTATCAAGATTACGGAAGTGCCGTAAAACATAAGCACTGGTTTGCACAATTACATCAAGATTTAAATCATATAAATTTTCACCAACTTTAATTGAAGCAAGTTGTGCTTCAATTCGTCTTATAAGTTGTTTTTTTAATTCTGTACTTGGCACGATTGCCAAAGCTCTTTTAATAAAGCCTTTAGCAAACTCTTGCCTAAAATCCTCTATAAAAACTTCAGTTTTACCTGAGCCTGTCGGTAATACAATTAAAAATGTTTGATGACCATTGGCTCTTTTCTCTTGGAGTGACTTAACAGCACTCTCTTGATGTTCATATAATGAAAAATCTATTGTTCGCTCAGCTCTATATAACGGGGCTGACTGAAAGTGTTGTTTATCACCAAAGTATTCTTTTATTTGATCTTCAAATTTAAAGTCGTCCTGCATTCCTCGGTTAGACCAACGGAAAACATGATAACCATCATTAACCAATGAGTTTTGCTTAAACAACTGCGAACGATATTTTTTTTCAGAAACAATCGCTGAAAGTGGATGATGATATTGTTCACCATTAAGCTCTATAGCGATGGGTTTGCTGTTTCGATGTAAAACATAATCGATATAACGCCTGTGACCTTGGCGATCTACATAAGGAGCCTCAGCTTGTAGAGCATGGATATGTTTAGCACCAAACACTTTTTCGAAGGAAAGTGCAAAGTTAAACTCCGGTGGTGTTGGATCAATATGCGTTTCAGTTCGATCAGCGCCATAGGTTTTAAGTTCAAGCTCTTCAGCTTCCTTCAAGATAAAAAGCGCTAACTCTGCTCTTAAAAGTGATAAGTCGGTAGCTAAAAAACGATATAAACCATTAAAATGATGCATAAGCTTATTTTGATAACTAGTGTAATCAACGTATTGAAAATTTGAGTTTGATAGATTGTAGATAGTTGAATCGACCAATATTGCAGGATTGTTGTCCTTTAAATACAACCGACCGACAGGCACTATTTCTGATAATGAATAATTATATTTTGTTAGTAGCTCGTCAACTTCTGAAAATAACATACAAGACTAAGCCTTAATCAAAATAGCATTGAGCCATTTTTCATTTTGGCGCTCAGGACGAGCATCATCAGTTACCCAAGTCTTATCAATAATTAAACCTGTATTTTTAATAAATGCAGATAACCTAGTTTCATCAGCATTAGTAAAGTAACGTCCGTTTCTTTCAGTATCACCGATGCCGTATTTAAAAGAACAATAAAACACACCACCCGATTTTAATTGCGCAGTAAGCTTATCAAATGAAGCAGGTAATTCGGCACTTGGAACATGTAACAAAGAAGCACAAGCCCAAATAGCATCAAACAATAGTGTTTCGGATTTAAGTTTGAAATTTTCAAAAGTATTTACTGCAACATTGAGTCCGGTATATTCGCTCGCCTTTTTTGCAAGTGCCTGAGATGCATCGAATGCAGTAACTTGAAAACCTTGCTTGAGGAAGTGGTGAGCATCACGACCAGAGCCACAGCCAGCATCAAGAATATGCGCCTTTTTTTCAAGTAAGGGTAAAAATTCTTGATAAAGTGCAGATAAATCAACATTCACTGTATCATTGAAAAAAGGCGTAGCATTCTGGTTGTAGTAATCATCCGACATTAGAGTAACCTTAGGATTTAAATTTTATTAATTGATTTTTCGAATTTCTCATTAGAAGAAACTGCGGGGTCACGTCATCATCCTAATTACACTTCGTCCATAAGCTCAAAATAATAATATTTGAGATAAAACGCCCTGTGGGTATTTATATCTCAAATATTATTATGGCTTACCCAGATTGATTAAAATGTAATTAATTGTCAATGAGTATTTAGATAAGTGACTAACTTAGTTGATATTAATCAAGCTAGCTATTAATGCACACCACGGTATTTCGCCCTTGATCCTTCGCTTTATATAGCCCTAAGTCAGCTTGTTTAACAATATCTTTGTAATTGTCCTGCATCTGATATTCTGCAACACCTAACGAGATAGTCACTTGAACAACTTGTGCTTGCGGCTGTTTTGTTAATGAATTTTTAGTTGGCTCTGGCTTTGGCTCTGATTTTGACTCTGCCATAGGGTAATAAAGCGGTATCTCACTAACAACTTGTCTTATTTTTTCAGCCAAGATCGTTGCTTGTGCTTGGTTTGTTTCGGGTAGGAATATCAAAAACTCTTCTCCGCCCCAACGGCTAACTTTGTCCATTTCTCTTACTGAGCTTTGTAAAGTTTGAGCGATTTTTTGTAAAACTACATCGCCATAGTCGTGACCATATGTATCGTTTAAGCTTTTAAAATGATCAATGTCGAGCAAAATTACGCTAAAGGTATTTTTATTTCGTTTGGCACGGTTCATTTCTAATTCAAAAATGTCGTGCAGTGCACGCCTATTCAGTAAACCGGTGAGTTGATCACGAATGGCGAGCTCTTTTACTTTTTTATAGGCTGAGCTTTTCAATCGGTAAGCTATAAACAAAAATACCGCAAAAAGTGTAAAGAAGCTGACGATACCATAAAGATATAAAATTGAGTTTTCGTTTCGGGTTTGCTCTAGCTTGGCTTCAATTAGCGCGTTTTCTTTTACGGCTAAGTCGTAGGCGGCTTGCGATTGATCAAACTTTTCTTTGGCTGAAAGTGACGTGCTTTCATCAGCGAGGTCTTTATATTCAATCATTAACGCTAATGCTCGTTGATAGTTTTTTAATGATTGATAGTTTTTTATCATCGGCGGATATAGCTCTAAACGCTTGATAAGCTGACTATCATCAGCATAAAGCTGGTAAGCTTGCTCAAAATAATTTGCGGCTATGTCATGCATACCTAGGCTTTGATGACTTTCAGCTAAGTTGCTCACTACCGTTGGTTTATTAATTGCGTCGCCTTTTTCATTGGTGATATCAAGGGCTTTTAAGTAATATTCTATCGCTTTTTTGTCTTCGCCTAGCTCAGCATAAATTGTGGCTTTATTAACAATAATCGCCACACGGTCAAAAATATTATGATAGTGAGCAACACGTTCGGCTTGGTTTATTGCTTCTAAAGCACTGTCGTAGTTTTCTTGTGCTATAAACATGGCGGCTAAATTGGGATATAACTCAATGAGCATTAAGTCGTTTTCTGGTTGGCTAGCAATTGACTGCTGTGTGTAGTTAATGGCTTTATCGTAGTTTTTCATATAAAAATTGGTGAAGCCTAAACCAATTAATATTTTCGATGAAGCAAAGCCTTGTACGGCAATTTGTATGTCGTGAGCTTTTAATATGTTGTCTAAACCTTCAACCATTTTTCCTTGCCTAACCAGCGAAATACCGAAGGCATAGTAACTTTTACTACTGCTTAAGCGAGTTTCATCGGTAAAGTTAAGACTAGTAAGAAGGTAGGTTTCGGCTTCGCTGAATTTACCTTGGCGATACTGTATTAAGCCTAAATTATAATAAATGTCGAACTTTTGCTCATTGGTCAGTGTTTGCGTTAATAACGTGAGTGCTTTGGTTTCTGCTGCCTCAAAGTGTGGCCAGTAGTTTCTGTCTGTACTCATGAGTTCAAGTAAGGTGATCAAAATATCTGCTTGCTGCTTTGGCTGTTCGGCTTTTGAGAAGTCTTCAGTTAACTGCTGATACTGACTATTTGCCGCCGTTTTTTCTGTTGATGGTTGGCTGCTAACAGTGTTTTCATTGGCATTACTTTTGTTGGACGTACTTTGTGTATCAGCGTAACTAAATGGGGTAAAAAACAGCGCGATAAATAGCAGAGAGTATAATGGCATGATCGTACCTGAAAGCGTTTTGTATTTTTATATTGTCAGAGTTTATTATGTATTTTTCTAAAATGCACATAAATATCACCTTAATTAAACGCTAACCGCCTAATAACTAAAGCTTTACAATTTAAGGTTATTAATACAAGCACTGAGTTGGCGGTTCTAAATAATAAAAATCCAGCTTATTTATATAAATAAGCTGGATTTTCAATGCAGCATTTAAGATGCATTTATTCGTTAAATGCTAATGATTAGTGAATACGAGGTTTAACGCTATACGCTAATATTTATTGATAGCTTGTGCGTTCAAGTTCATATTTTTTCATTTTGTCGTAAAGGGTTTTTCTGGCTAGGTTTAATGCTTCCATGGTGTCTTTAATACAGCCTTGGTTACTGGCTAGTGCTTCTTCAATAAGAAATTTCTCAAAAAACTCAACGCGCTGGGTAAGGCCCATATCGCTGTGCATTGAGTTCGAGCAAGTATTTTGATTTAAATTAAATGCGGCGGCTTCACCCAGTAAAATATAGCGCTCGGCTAAGTTGCGTAATTCTCTCACATTGCCCGGCCAGCCATAACTTAGCAACTGTGTTTTATGCGCTTGTGATAGCGGAATAAGTTCTTTTTTATAACGTGCTGAGGCTATGCGGGCAAAATGTAAAAATAGTAAAGGTACGTCTTCAATGCGCTCTCTAAGTGGCGGAATGTCTACTTTGACTAAGTTCAAACGATAATATAAATCTTGACGAAACAAGCCTTGCTCGCACAATTCTAATAAATCAACTTTTGTGGCTGCAATAACTCTCACATCAAGCGCTATGCCTTCGTTAGCACCTAAACGTACTACCTTTCGCTCTTCTAATACGCGCAGTAATTTAACTTGTAATGCCATTGGTGTGCTTTCAATTTCATCGAGAAATAAGGTGCCGCCGTCAGCATATTCAAATTTACCAATGCGTTTTTTATCTGCGCCGGTATAAGCGCCCTTTTCCGCTCCAAAAAGCTCGCTTTCGATAATGTTTTCAGGGATAGCCCCACAATTAAGCGCAACAAAGTTACTGTCACGTCGAATGCTATGGTCGTGTAAGTAACGGGCTACTAGTTCTTTACCTGTGCCCGTTTCGCCATCAATTAGAATATCTGCTGGTGCATCCATTACTTGATTAAGCATATTTCGCATTTGTACAATGTTGGGCGAGTTACCTAAAATGCGAGGGCCGGGAGAGCAGTGAGTTTCTATTTCTATTTTGAGTTGTCGGTTTTCAAGCACTAAAGCACGTTTATCTAATGCCCTTTTCACTGTGTCGACTAAGTCGTCGTTATTAAATGGTTTTTCGATAAAGTCATAAGCGCCATTGCGCATGGCATTAACTGCCATTGAAATATCACCAAAGCCGGTCAGTAAAATTGTTGGAATGTCGGCGTCGATGTTTTTCACCTCAGCCATGAGCTGGTGACCATCCATTTTCGGCATATTAATATCGCTGATCACCACGCCTGGCCAAGTATCACTAAGTTGATTAAGTAATGGCTGTGCTTGCGAAAAGCTTTGTACTTCAAAGTTGCGTAGTTCAAATGTTTGTTCAATGGCGCTGCGTATATGTTCTTCGTCATCAATAACAAATACCACACCCAATTTTTCTGTTTCCATAATATTTCCTTCGTTACCTGTTTACAGGCAAACTAATGGTAAAAATAGCGCCGCCATCAGGGTGATTGCTGACGTTAAGTTGGCCTTGCATTGACTCAATAATTCGGTGCGAAATAGACAATCCTAAACCTAGGCCGAAGTTGTCTTTGGTGGTAAAGAAAGCTTCAAACACTCTGTCGATGTTATCCACTAATATGCCGGGGCCGTTATCGCGTATTTCAATAATAACCCGCTGTTTAATTTCAGAAATGGTGATCATTATTTTTTTATCTTTTTGATCGCTAAGCGCTTGTATGGCGTTACTTAATAAATTAACTAACACTTGTTCAAAACGAATAGCATCGCCATAAACATGTAGCGGCTCAGAACAAGCGTTGCTGGTAAATTCTACATTGGCTGCTTTTGCTTGGTGCTTAACAATGCTCATGGCGGCAACCATGCTCATTTCAACATCAACCGTAGTGGCAACACCCTTACTTTTTTTAGAAAAACTATTAAATTGGCTAACAATATCGCTGAGCCTGTCTACTAAACCAATGATCAGTGTTAGATTATTTTTTACTTTGTCTGCCATGTTGCGTTCTTGATACGCGAGCGCGTTTTCTGAATAACTGCGTAACGCGGTTAATGGCTGATTAATTTCGTGATTAATACTTGCTGACATACTGCCAATTAGCGCTAGCTTTTCAGATTGAATAAGCTCATCTCGCATTTTATTGACTTGGGTTTGTGCTTGCTGACGTTGTGCTATTTCTTCATATAATATGGCGTTGGTGGCACTTAAGTCGGCAGTACGTTCTTTAACTTTATTTTCTAACAGCTGTTGTGACTGTTTTAATCGGCGGGCATTTTTCATGCGTTCGTTAGCAAATAAAAACAAAAACACCATCAATAAATAACCACTAACACTCTGCATAACCAGCAGTTTTTGTTGTTTTTTCAGTGGTGCTACTGAGCTCCATAAATGCACTTGCCAATTGGCGGTTTTCATCAGTTTACTTAAGGCAAAAACCTGCTCTGCGCCTTGTTCTGAGGTAATTTCTAATAACTTATTACCTAAGTTTTGTGGTAAGTAATGATTGGAAATATCAATAACATTTAATGGCGAAATTTCTTGGTCTGCATAGCGTTTTTCTGACATTAAGTTTTCTTGTTTTGCTGGTGACAAACCGCCAATGGTTTTTAATCGCCAGTCGGGTCTATCAGAAATAAACACTACTTCGTCAGGGGCAACAATCAAAAAGTTAAAGCTGTTATGTAATACCGTTTTTTTATACTGCTCTTCAATATCGGCAATACTTATTTTTAAGGCGATAACGCCAATAATCTCATTATCAATAAGCACCGGGTGTGCATAATAAAACCCTCGTTTACCGTTACTTAAACCCACCGCATAGTAGTGTGAAAGCTGGCCATTTAAGGCATTTTGAAAATAAGGTCGGAATACGAAGTTCATGCCAATAAATGAGGTGGGTGACTGCCAATTACTTGCGCCGATTGTCATGCCATTTTTATCAATAAGGTAAATATCAGACGCCTGAGTCATGGTGCTTACATCGGCTAATAAATGATTGAGTTTACTTAGTTTGGCTTGGTCATTAGGAAATAATAAGGCTTGCGCTAAAACAGGCTGCGTAGATAGCACGCTTGGCACACGGTCAAAACGAGCAAGAATGTTATCAATATAACTGACTAAGTTAGACAGTTGTTGGTCAGACTGCTGATACATTTTTTGATAAGACTTACTCATGCCTATCATTTGTGTTAATTCAATGGTCAGTAATAAGCCTGCCATGACCAAAGTGAAAACAATATAGTTTTTACGCTTTGATTTTTCTTGTTGTGCCACAATGTTACCTTATCAAAAAAATTCATACTCAAGCGAAACTTGCGCTGTACTGTCATTGTACTGCCATTGTACTTTTGCCGCATTCGAGCCGAGCTAAAGTCGCTTTACTAACGTCTTTGTACTAAAGCATCTGTACTAAAAGCTTTGTGCTAAAGTCTTTGTGCTAAAGGCTTGGCGCGAAAAAAACAACATTATACCAAAGCCGTTAAATAGTTACTTTGCACGTAACGCAGCGCAGATGATTACAGAGTCAATAAGATTGGTATAAGGCTGTTAGGCATTTTATCAGCTTTTGCGCGGCAGCACTTTGTTTACTGTCATGTATTTGAGAAGAAATAAACAATGGGTTTACTACCAATACCAGGCCAAATTGCCAAAGCTTAGCGCGCTGGCTGGTATTGATTATTTAGGTTCTAGGTGGCTATTTAGCTTTTTAGCTTTTTAGCCACCAGTTTGTTTAGCATTTATGCTGGCTAAACTAAAAGTCGAATCTAGCAGCTAATTGAAGTTCTGACATGTCTTCAGCTGTTGAAGGCAAACGTGTTGTGTCGTTATCTAATTGCTCAAATGATGCCCATACACGGAATTTCTTCGAAAGGTAGCGAATATATTCAACTTTGATCGAGCTAACATCGCCTTTTATGTCACAAGAGTTTACCGCGTATCTGGCATGTACTTGGTTGTTACCTTGACGCCATTTGCCATATAAACCCGCAGTGGTGCGCTCTTCTCCAGCACAGGTAGTTACGCCACCTACTTTGCCGCTTTCTTCAGCGGAAACAAGTCTGACATTACCTGAAGAGTTACCATTGTAAATATCGAAGTCGGCTTCAGCTAAGTGATAAAAAGCTGATAACGTGAATGCGTCTGAAATATCATACCAAGCACGAACACCATACAAGTTGCCAGTATTTTCGCCTTGTTGATCTGCTGCTAATGCTGCTTGAAGTTTGAAGCTTTTATTTTTATATTCTGCCGCTAATTGGTATTGGTCGATTGAGTCGCCATCTTGCTTTTCTGTTTGAATAGCAGCGCCAAACTTCCAATTATCGTAGGTATTTTGCCATTGCAGCATATCATCATCACGAATAGCACCTTGACGCAATGAGTCTAAAGCATCTGAGAAATAAGCACTACGTACATACTGATGCCAAATAATAGTTTGCGAGCCGTAAGTTACTGCACCGTATTTACCTTTAACGCCAACATATATTTGACGTAAGCCAACACCGTCATTTTGCTCAAAGTTAACGCCGTCATCACCACGTAAACCGTACTCAACTTTTGCCAGCCCGGTGATGCCATCAGCTAATTGCACATCAGCATTGATGCCCACTCGACTTAAGTAATCTCTACCATTTACCGCGTCATCTGAAGTGCCGCTGTCAACATAGTCAGCCCCTAAGCGGATAGAGCCATAAAATGAGCTATTTACTGGGTTTTCATTCGCATGTGCACCTAAACTGCTTAACAACAGTGCATTTATAAAAATTAACTTACTGGTTTTGTTCACTTGAGTACGTTTCATTTATTTCCCCTCTTTCTTAGACGTTATTATCTTTTTTAAATCATCGGTGATGATCACGTTAAGTCGACCGCTGCTATGGCAATGATCACGCCAAGTTATGAATAATCTAAAAGATGAAAATAAACATTAAGATAACAATTAGTTACATTGAAACAGCGATTTTACTGGCCATAGTGCTTTGGGGGGAATATCACCCTTAAGGGCGATTACACTATATAGAAATCCCCCCATGTACTGACATTTACACTGTCAGTTAGGGGCTTATTATGAAGCTAAAATTAGAGAATACAGATAACAAAATAGATAAAAATTCACGTAAACAAAGCGCTAGCGCCCGATAAGCCCCCGATAATCACAAAGGTGCGCTAAAATTAGGTGGTTGGAAATTTTTGACTGTTCAAATTGGCGGATTTCCGCATATCTGGCTGTTTTTATGGGTGGATATCAATACGTACAAGAAACAAAAATAATACTTAAAAAAATAATTTCTTTTGTTAACAATAAGATAAAAACATGGCATTGTCTTTGCCAAGCATAAATCAAAATTATTATAAAAACACAACTATGTGAGAAAGTTTATGACCGAGATTCAAGACAAAGCAACGCCATTACGTATGCTCATATTAGGACCAGCACTCATGCTGTTTACCTTATTAGTGCCCTGCCCTTTTGAGGGTATGTCGATTGATGCCTGGCACACCTTAGGTTTAGCATTATGGATGGCAACTTGGTGGATATCTGAAGCTACGCCTGTTTCAGTTACCGCATTTTTACCTTTGATTGTTGCGCCTATTGTTGGCATTGCACCGATCAAGTTAACCACATCATCTTACGCTCACCCGTTAATATTTCTTTTTCTTGGTGGCTTTTTTATCTCTATCGCCATGGAGAGATGGAATTTACATAAGCGCATCGCATTAAAAGCCATGTCGTTATGTAGCACTAAGCCTAGCCATCAAATAGGCGGATTAATGCTAGTAACGGCGTTTTTATCTATGTGGATGTCAAATACCGCAACGGCAGTAATGATGTTACCTATCGCGTTATCAATCATCGAAATGGTGAAGCAAAAGCAAGACGGTACAGACGCAAGTAACTTTGCAAAACCTATGCTGTTAGCCATTGCCTTTTCTGCCAGTATTGGTGGTTTAGCTACTTTAATTGGTACGCCGCCCAATGCCTTGATGGCGGCATACTTAGCCGATAGCTACAATATTGAAATTGGCTTTGCTCAATGGATGATGGTTGGCGTGCCGTTAACAGCGATACTGTTAGTGTTGTGTTGGTTAATTTTAACTAAATTCTGCTACCAGGTTAATAAAGGTGAGCACATTGACACCAACAGCATGTTTAAAGACAAGCTTAAAGAGTTAGGTAACATGCAAAAAGGTGAAAAACTCGTACTGTTTTTCTTTGCATTGGCAGCTATAGGCTGGATATTTAGACCATTAATAGCCGATTTTACTGGCTTAGCTATATCAGACACCGGCATCGCGATGTTTATCGGTTTAATGTTATTTGTTGTGCCGGTTGACCGTAAAAAAGACATTCGTATTTTAGCTTGGGAAGACACCAAAAAACTTCCTTGGGGTGTGTTACTACTTTTCGGTGGCGGTTTAGCGTTAGCAAGTTTAATTAAAAAGTCTGGACTTGCAGGCTACATTGCTACTCAGCTTGAAGCGACATCAAATATCCCGGTAATTGCGGCTGTGTTAATCGTAACACTGACTATTTTGTTCTTAACTGAAGTGACCAGCAATACCGCCACTGCAGCAAGCTTTTTACCGCTATTAGGCCCTATTGCTGTAACGTTAACTGACGGACCTTTAATGTTGGTGATACCTGCGGCATTAGCTGCCAGTTGTGCGTTTATGATGCCAGTGGCAACACCACCTAATGCGGTAGTATTTAGCTCAGGTGAATTGCGTATTGCCGATATGGCCAAAGCCGGCTTTTGGCTTAACATTACCGCGGTAGTTTTAATCGTTATTATGATGTTAACAACGGTACCTTTGGTTTTTAGCCTATAACCATTAGCCAACATATTGAAGTAAGCACCAGCGCATTTATCTGGTGTTTACTTCAAGTTCTGGTGTTTACTTCAGGCATTAGCGCAAAATAAGCTCAGCAATATAAGCTCAGAAATATAAGTTCAGAAATATAAGTTCAGAAATATAAGTTCA
>TARA_B110000211_G_scaffold234017_1_pt1 | contig 15038 bp, 9 predicted proteins | sample TARA_B110000211 | Tara Oceans TARA_B110000211 (sample SAMEA4397516) | marine metagenome | biome: Polar Biome; feature: [DCM] deep chlorophyll maximum layer (ENVO:01000326); material: water (ENVO:00002006), including particulate matter (ENVO:01000060) such as... | depth 30 m
GGAACGGGGGCGTGTGTGCGTGGCGTGGCGTATGGGTGGTGGTGACGGACTCACTTACTCAAACGATAGCTGCTTACTCTGACGATAGGAACTAACTAAAAGTAAGTAAGGTCGATTCCTGCCCGGAAAGGACGCACGAAGGCTTCGCCGATAGGCACGTTACCCCCCTCTTTATATGGGTATGTGACCCTCACAGCGTTGAGACCGTCTTTTTTTATATGAGACCGGGAGGTACTACACAAGTTGTGTACACAGTGTGTAGAGGGTTGTGTAAAGTATGGACTCTACACAGTGTGTAGAGGTGTGTACACAAGTTGTGTATTGATGGATTCTGAGTTCAAGGTCTTAGTTTCGAGGTTCTCTACTCACCCCCCGACAGGGGATAGGTGTGTAGAGGTTCTCTCGCGTGCGCGTGCGATGTGTTATATATATATATATATATGTGTAGCCGTTGCACACATACATGGCTTTCAGCCTGTATGAGTACAAACACATTGCGTGCGCGCGAGATTTGACTGATCTCTTGGCTGTTTCTACAATGTCTTCATGGTTGAAAAGATTTACGACAAGATTGAGCAACGGGTAACTCGTGCTATTCCTGATTGGAAGAGTTGGTCTAGGCGACTAAGGCGTATCTACGCATCGCTTGAGGACTGGGGTTCTAGTGAGGAAGCCGTTGAGGACATGATCGAACAATGGGGTTGGGACTTAGCTGTCGTAAACGCCCTCATCAAAAAAACCCCATCATTTGAAATGGCTCTTGGTGATTATCGAGAGACCGGAAACTACCCCAAGAAAAAAGGGTGGGTCAAAAATATCCGAACCTCAGAACTATCTGCTGTGTACATCCAAGAGGGAGGGTTGACTTCCTTTGCCTCACTGGACGAAAATCCTAAAGCAACCAGCTTTCACGGGGCTGTAGTCGCTGCCAATGGCATGCTGGACATGGCTGAGCCTTACGGAGACCGTGACGATCTCACATATCCATCCGATGCCCCAGAAAAACCCACTGATGGCTCAGGGCTTAACACTTTCGAGGACGCATAAAATGACAGAACTCAAACGATCAGCTAAGCGATTCGACTTTCAAGGTGGCTCTAAACTCAAGGGAGACGAGCGAGAAGAATTCATCGCAGGACTTCCACCTAGAGCAAGGGTGCTGTTCGAGGGCTTCAAAGCACCACGAACTAGAAGGAAAAAAGCAGTAAAGCTAGATGACTAAACAGTCACAAGACACCTTCATGGTCGGGAAGTCCATCTTCACTCAATGCAGTGAACCTAAATGCTTCTACGCAGTAACCGCAGGTCAAGTGCTATGCTCTAGTCATGCCTTACACACCACACGAACATCAGCTAAAACTCCACAAGTCCAAAGCTAAAGTCAAGTGGAACCAAACTGGGCGGCGTGGTGGGAAGACCCGTTCAGCACTCGAAGAAGACCTTGCGGTAATCGAGTCCCTTTCCCACAAATATGTCGAGTTTCCTAACGACCCAAACAAACAAACCGCTGAAGAAGCTAGGCTGGTTCCTGCTATTCACGTTTGGACAGTTGCCCCTACTAAGGCGCAGATGTATCAGGTTTGGAACGAGATGCAGGCATTCATTCCCGAACACCTCGTCTCAAAAACAAATCCATACAGAGACAATAAACTGGGTGGGGGTCGTGGCAGTGGTTTCAAAGAGGACGCTCTGCATGTGTGGCTTACGTTCAAGGATAAAAATGGACGATGGCTCAAAGGTCGTGACGGGAAGCCTCGACCACGACCGATTGTATTCTGGGAACTTAAGTCCGCAGATAATCCAGAATCTCTCCAGTCAGTGGGTCTCGACTTCCTCCACATCACTGAAGCGCAGGAGATAGCAGAAATTGGCTGGAACAAACTTAGACCTACTCTCTCAAGCCCCGGACGAGCAGGTCGCGCACTTGTTGAAGGCATACCGCCAGTATCTCCATCTCATTGGTTCGCTAGAAATTTCAAACGTGCAAAAGAGTCGCCTTCGAGAAGGCGCGAGTCGTTTAGTTGGACAGCTTTTGACAATCCGCTCCTGACTGAAGATCAGAAGGAAGAGATCAGGGAAGACAAAGAAACCATGATGGAAGACGATTGGAATCGTCTCTACATGGCTATCCAGCCTGAAGGTGCTGGAGCGTTCTTCCGCAAGGTAGATAAAGCCTCAAGAGGAAAAGAACTCATGCGACCTGCTGGTAGCGGGGCTGAGTACGTTGCAGGGCTAGACCTTGGAAGAAGCAATGATGCCACGGTACTCATAGTCAAGAACCGAAAAACACGCGAATCAGTATCAGTCACAGAACTTCTGAAAACCGACTGGACAATTCAAATGGAGACTATCCGCAGTGAAGCAAGACGTTGGAACCTCAAACAAATCGTCATGGACTCAACTGGATTGGGAGGTCAATTCGCTCGTGACATCATGTACACAGAAATGCTGGCTGAAGGAATTCCAGTCATTGCCTTTAACTTCTCGCCAGTATCGAAGTACCACGACTTGTACCTGCCTTATCGAATTGCCCTCGAACACGAACAAGTTAGTTTCCCAGCAGAGTGGAACAAGCTAAGTTCTCAACTCATGGACACCACTCACAAAGAAACTGCAAACCGTGGGCATGTGTTTGGGACATCATCTGGCTCGCATGATGACTGGGCGGACGCAGAGGTGCTAGCCTTGTATGGTTGCGACCCTGTAGAGTATTCTGTGACAACACGCAAGAAACGGGAATCGACTGGCATAGAGCCTTTACGTCCCAATTTCATATCAAAACGTCGCAAGAAGCATGGCTTGATTGGGCTGACTCGTGAAGCAAGACACGCAGGCTATCTTGATGGAATAGATGAAGTCTTAGAAGCAGGAATAATTCGATAATGGTCACCCCTGTAATCCCTTTAGCTCGTGGCACAAACGTCGATGACACTATTCGGCTAGAACGAGCTAACCCTCAAGACGAACCCAACATCACTGAAATGTGGATAGACAATCAGTTTGCAAAGGGTCGCCAGAGGTTTGGGAAATTCTGGGCTAAATGCCGAATGGTTGACGAGTTTGTCAAAGGAGAGTTTGATTTCCCTGTTACTGAGAACGGGTCGAAGATAAGACTCGGAACTGCACACTCAGTTATCAAGACTCTTGTAGACCACATCACTCCCCCGTTTGTAGATATAACAGTCCCTCCACCCGGAACAAGGGGTCAGGCAAGGGCAGAGAAGATAGAAAAGTTCCTTCGTGGCTCCAACAGCCGACTAGAACAAGAAACTCCAACTCGACGGGTAGTGAACTTCCACCAAGGCTCTTATGGCGTAGCGTGGGAGAAGACTGAGTTCATTGGCTCAAAATGGGCTGACTTCCCTGAACCACCTGAAGATGATGCTGACCTAAGCAAATATAAAAAAGACCTAGAAGCCGCTATGGATAAGCGGTCAATCGAGTTCCCGATTACTACCAAAGCAGTAAATCCTCAACAGGTCATCTGGGACACTAACAATGGAAGCGACCCGCGCTGGGTTATCCATTTCTTTGAGATTGACAACGAGTGGATACACGCTCACTTCCCCGGATGGGAAGGTTCTAAGGCTGGTCGCTCTAACTTCATTGAAGTCTGGACTCACTCACAAGTTGCCTACAGGGCAAACAATAGCTGGGTTATGAAGCCTCGTCCTCATGGTTATAAGATTCGCCCATGGACTATGTATTGGGCGCAGACAGGTATCGACACCGTCGGTAACAAACCTGAAGACCTGTACTGGGGACTTCTGGATGGTAACTTCGAGATGATTCGTGCTGAATCACAACTTGCTTCGCAGTATCTCGACATCGTAGTTACTGGTACTCACCCTGTGACTAACTTCAAAGGTCCACCGGGAATGGCTGATGAAGCGATGAACGAGTACGATACCTCACCGGGAGCCATGAACGTGGTTCCTCAGAACGTGGAGATAGAAATCCCACGAGTTCCTGAACCGCCACAGACAATTATCTTGGCGAAGAATATGTTCGATGAGGCGATTGAGGCGAATACCGCCCCGTCGGTAACTCGTGGTCAGCGTCCTTCGGGCGCATCTTCGGGTTACGAGACTGCTGTACTGTCCGGTATTGGTCGTCTCAATTTCGCAGCGTTCGTGTCAGCAGCCAACCGTGGCTTGCAACACAGGAATGAAATCATTCTGAGTATCGTAGAAAATGTCATTCAAGACAGAGTTACAGTATGGGGTCAAACGGAAGCAGGAACAGTAGATGCCAGCATCGCACCCAAAGACATCCGTGGACACCATGTCAACTTCGTCCAACTCAACCCCACCGCTCCCGAAGAAAGAGAGCGAATTCTCAATCTCTGGTCAACTAGATGGCGAGAAGGTTTCGTTGACCATGACACTGCCCTACGCGAAGGCGGGGTTTCTAACGCCCTCGAAGTCCAATCTAAACTCCTTGCTGAGAAGTTCCTTAAGTCGGAACAGATTGCAGGGATTCTCGAAGGCATTGCAGCGCAACGCATTCCACTTCTTCAAGGCATCATAGAGGCTTCAGGAGCCACAGGTGGAGAAGCAGACGAAATAGCGCAGTCCGTACTCGACACTCAAGGCGCAACACAGCTACCAAACGCAGGTAATTTCCAACCGGGGAACTCAGCAGGTAACACTCCTCAGACTCCCGGCACAGGTCAGCCAACAACTACTCGCCCGGTAATGCCGGGGTCGCTAGACGAAGCTGACCTTGTGGGCAGGCAGATAAGTAGTCCCGCTCGTACTGGTGGCAGGCGTGTTCCAACCTCAAATCTCCCGGCAGGTAGATAATGGCTAAGAAAGAAAACGTCCTGATAGAGGGCGCATTCGGGCAATATGATGAAATAGTGAAGCGGTTCTTGGACACGGTTCCAAAGCAACTAAGCGCACCAGTATTAGAACCACCAGCAGGCAAGAAGGCTGTAAATAAGCCTCAGACTTTCAATCCATTAGGGAACGCTTAAATGCCCAATTATGTAATACAAGTTCCAAAGACTTATTCTGCACGAGTAGGTGGTAACGGTCTTCAGTCGATTAACGTTACTGTGACTGCGGATAGCCCCAATGCGGCAAAAATGTTGCTTGCTCAAAGGGGAGTCCCGGCTGTGCTTATGGGTAAGCCTATTCAGCAGAATGAAGAAGCTCCAAACCCCGGCATGGGTTCACTGCAAGACCTGAACAAATTCTCAGATGGACCTGCGTACCAGACCCTGACAGGTGTCCCCGGAAGTACGCTCAACTCTGGAACTGCCCCTACCAATATCAACGATATTGCATTCGACCCACATAGAAGAACTGCTTACAACACTGCTCAGGGTGTAAATCACTATACAAAACAACCAGTGGGGGAACTTCAGTATTATGCAGATGGTTCGCCAAAATCAACGGGACAATATACTACGCTTAGGCGGGATGCTTCAGGACGGGTATTGCATGGTGGTACGGAAATTTCAAGTGGTACAAACTTTGCCCCTAATGTAAGTCCTGCCAAAAACCCGACTCCGCAGCAAATAAAAGACGCATTGCCCTTCCAGCCGAATACTGTTGGCGACCCTTTCTACAATCCTCAACCAGCTAGTTACAAGCGAATGACACCGGCTGACTTTCACAGGATTCGTACAGGGCAAACCGCTTCAGCATTTGACGATGGCAGCGACCTTTCGCTAAACGAGAGTTCGTCTGCGTTTAGTGGAGAAGACCTCAATACCGTACTAGGAAATCAGACCCAAGACGAATTTTCAAGCAAAGGAGCGAGGGCTAATGCGGCTGCCGCTGCTGCTAAAGCCGCTGCTGAGGCGGCTGCTGCTAAAGCCGCTGCTGCTAAGTCGGCTGAGGATGCTCTGGTTGCATCACGTAGTTTTAGTGGCAAGTTAGCAGCCATTAGGTCTGGTGAAATTAATCTTTACGATGGCGGGACGTTCGGCTCAACTCCATTTGAAGACCCTGAGTTCTGGGATGCAGCGTTTGAAAACATAAACTTTGCCGAAGGACTTGAAGGTGACACTCGCGCTGCCATGCTTGACGCTATGGCTCGACAGATTGCTGCCTCTGCTGGCGACAACTCCTTCGAGGCTAAGAAGGCTGTCAAAGAGTTCTACAAGCAGGCAGAATCCCAGATGAACAGTCGGGGGCTTGGCGATCTTAACTTGTCTGATGGAGGAACTCTAAACACCTTCGCATTTGCCCAGCAAAAGACAGAAAAAGTTAAAGAAGTTGCCGAGACTACTCAGGAAGTAGCTGATGCTGAGTTAGCTAGCAACGAGTTTGACCTTGGTACTGGTGGCGGAGCAATAGGTGGTGAGGGTGAAGGATTTTTTCCTGATAGCAAAACTGCAGATTTGGTAGGCAACATGACTACCTTCCAGCCTGACCCCCAGCCTGCTCAACCTGCTCAACCTCAGCTGCCAGAAGGGACAACCTCCCGTTCGGGCATGGTGAACATTCAGGACATCATCGACACGTTCGAGCAAGTTAATCGGATGCCTCCGACATCTCAGGTTCCGGTGATAGATGAGTTTACTGGCTTGCCAAAACGAGAAGCTGATATACAGGTAGCGGGTACTCCCGCTTCTGTTGGGTTTCCCGCAACAGACCCGTACACAACACCGGGAGCAATAGTTTACGAAACCGTGGTCAACCCTCTGCTCGCAAGGTTGCTTGACGATGCTGAATTTAATAACGGGATGGTTAGTGAAGAATCAATCTACGCTGCCCAGAATGAAACCCAAGTTGAAATTGCAGAGTTGCGTAAAGAAGAGGCTCTAGGAGTTGCGTACCGTAACGGTGTTTCGGCAGAAGCGATTGCAACCATTCAGCAGGATGGCGATTACAGCATCGCTATCGCTCAACAAGCTGTTGATAAGTATGTGGCTACCCAGCAACTAACAGGCACTCAGTCTCAGGCAGGGGCATCTAGTGCTTTCGGGTTCTTGCAACAGGGCGGGTTAGATACAGACCTCGCTCAAATATATACAGGTCAAAACGCGGTAGGGCTTGCAGAGGCAGCAGCCAGAAGTGAAGTTGGGCTTGCGGAAGCAGCAGCTAGAGAAAGTCAGGCAGGCGCAGCAAACCTAGCTGCTCAAAACAACGCATTCAGTTTTGCTGCTAATCAAGCAATTTTCAACCCTAATCAAATAGGGCAAATAGCTGCCAATTCGGCTGCGGGATTAGCTGCTAGTGGTCAAACTGAATCATCTCGTCTTCAGTCAGAAGCCCAGACAGCTATTGCTCGAATTCAATCTAATGTTGGCTTAGACCAGAACAATAAAGAATACCAAATTGCTCAGATTGTTGACCAGACTCAGCGCGCAGTAGCGGCAATAACAGGAGGGTCTCAACAGAACATAGCGACAACTCAAGCTGGTGGTCAAATTGGTTCAGCAAATATTGCATCTGAGGCTGAGAAGGCTATTGCTAACATTCAGGCTATTTCACAACAGGGAGTTGCTACAACTCAAGCAGGAGCGCAACTAGGTGCTGCTCAGGCTTCTGCCGGTGCTGCGTCTCCATACGGATTCTTGCAGCAGGGTGGAACGTCAAACCAATTAGAGGAGATATTTGCAGGGCAAAATGCCGTGGGGCTGGCTCAGGCAAATCCATACGGGCAAACTGCCGCTGATAGACAGCTATTACAAGCAACCCAGTTCAACCCTTATGCGCTAACTAACGCTCAAGGTTACGGACTTGGTCAGGCACAAGCCGCTAATAATCCGTATGCCGCTGCACAGCTTGGGCAAGATCGGTCAGGTATCGACCAGACACTTCGTGGTGGTCTTAGTGCTGCCCAACGTCTTGCAGAAATCAATGCAGGGCAGTCTGGTCAGAACTTTGCAAACCAGTTGAACTTTATGAGTAACCCATCTGCGATTGGCTTTGCTAGTGAGCAAGGGTTATTTGGTGGTGGGAACAACCAGATTCTTCAGGACATCAACAACTCTCCTGAAGGCAATGTTCCGGGTTCTCTCTTTGGGTTCAACTCTCCCTCCCCTGCGGGTGCTGGTGGGAACCAAACTACTAACACTGGCAACTTCAACGCAAACACACTTCGTAACGCAAGTGATGAACAAATAGGATTCTTGCAGGGTGCTGCTTCTGCAGGTGGTCAGACACCAAGTGAGTTCAACCAGCAAGTAGAGTCCTTCACTCCACAGGGGTACTAGATGGTAAATCAGTTCAGTCCGTTCGCCCCTAGAGAACGTGTAACCGCACGAGAGCGATTAGCTGCGTCAAGACAAAAGCGAGAAGAGCGTAATCGCAAGGCGCAAAGCCAGTTATCACAATATGGCGGGGCTGCTTCTTCTATTGCAAGGCAGTTGTCTAACCAGACCCAACAGACTCTGGATGCTCCTATAGAGCCACAGATACCCGTTGAGCAGCAGCAGGCGTTTGACCAGTCTCAGGCTGCCACACAGCAAGTACAGCTACCTTTTGGGCAAGAAGCTACTGTTGGTGCTTCTACAGGGGCTAAAGAGAACAGCGGGAACCCTGAGTTTGGCTCTGGCTTTGGCTCTGGTGTGGCTGAAAACATTGCAGGCAAGGGGCTTGCCGCTATAGGGGGGTTACAGAAAGGCATAGAGTTTGGCATGGGTACTACTGTAAGTCTTATGGATATGGCTCCGGGTGAGTTGTTTGCAAGCCAAAACCAAGGTAGAGGTTTTACAGAAATATTAGAAGAGGTCAAGGAAAAGCGTAGGGCTTCAGGTCGCCCAGACAATTTCATGGATTTTGCTGGTCAAGCCCAAGACCTTGCAGAAGCCTTCCGGGTTACCGACATGCCTTCGTTCAAGCTGGACTTGATTCCGGGTGAAGGTATAAAACTTCCCGGTGACAATTCACTTAATGAATTCCAGTTTGGGGTAAAAGGCGCGCTTGAGTTAGTACCTGACTTAGCCCTTACTGTAGCTACAGGTGGAGTCAGCCTTCTTGCTACAGGAACAAAGTTAGGGCTAGCCAAAGGAGTAGGAACAATCGCTGCCCGAACGGTGGGTGCTGATGTTCTCTACGCTGGTGCTAGGAGAGTGCCTCTAATTGTCAGGAAGTCTACTGATATAAAAAAGATCGCAGCCCCTGTTTACAGAGAGATTGCCAATATCAATTTACAGGGGGGGGTTCGCGCTATTAGCCGCGCCAAAGTCCCTGAAATGCGACAAATGCTAAACAGGATGAGTACCTACGCCCCCTCTCTTGTTTCAGGTCCACTTAGTGGTGTTATGCATGCTGCAAATCCTGTGATGCTTCTTGATAACGGCAAGAATCTCATGGTTGATTTGGTCTATGGTCGTATCAACGCTTTGTCTCTAATCCCCGGAGGTGTTGAAGGCAACATCGCAGTGTTGGCAGAGAGGCATGGAGGTATTCGCAATCTACCTCAACAGATAGACAAAGCTATTGGGTCTGACATAGGTCGGCGTGTATCAGAGTCACGAGTAGGTGAAGCAGTAGGAAAACTTAGGGATAAAACCCTTGAGGTATTAAACAAAGACCCTGTAGACCACACGCCCCATTTCCTTTACGACAAGAATGGGCTGATAGTTTCTGACATCGCAGACTTAAATGGTGCGGTCTGGACTAACAAGATCAGTTCAGCTTTCAATATTGGGGAAGATGCTTGGGGTCAAACGACCTTTACCATTCGCAAAGGTAAAACCGGGGCTATCAAGTCTGGTAAAGAGACGGTTTACCTAGGCGCAAAACAAAGCCGTGACCCTTATAAAATAAATGAATTCAAGGCTTATGACATAAACGGTCAAGTAATTGAAGATGTGGCTGAAAAGTCAGACACAGTTAATCAAGCATTCCGTAGCTACAAAGTCCCTGATGAGTTTGGGAATATGGTGGAAACTGATGCAACTCGTTTCTACACTTCCGCTCGTCACATGATCGACACTTACGAGAACATGCGTCGGCATTACGAAATGGCAACCGGAAACGTGATTCTCAAAACTGTGAAGATGACCCATGAAGACGGTGCTTATGTTCCGCAGATACCGAATTTGGATGGTCGTAAAGGAGACTGGTTCGACCAAGTCCAGCAGACCTTAGAGGGGTCAGCCCCTGTAGGTAGCAAGAAGCGTCCGATGCAAGAGAGGTCTATCTTTGGGGACGACTTGCAAGCTGCCGTTGAGAACGGTCATTACTCGATGGCTGGTCCGATGGAGGCTATGCAGTCGTTTATGACAAGCATGTACGGGGCAACTATCGACGCTGAGTTGGCAAAGCAAGTTAAAGTCTTAGCCGCCACGGCAGGTAGTGGAGTCATTGATATGGGGGCAATGAAAAGCCATGTCAGAAAAGCTATAACACGTAACAAAAATGCCAAAATTAACAAGACAGGCAAGCGAAAAGGACAGTTCTCTGTATCAAGTGAAAAGAACATTCAGCAGGTTAAGGACAACGGCTTTGTGTTAGTGGCAAAGCACCTCGAAGAAATCGCTGGCAACGCCGACCCTGAAGTTAGGAAGACGTTGCTTAAGCGTCTTGACGCTAGTTTCAAGAATGATGTAAATGAGTTGCAACAGGGGATGTATGCAATAGATACGACTAAGGGTCGCAAGGCTCCTGCTTTTGCAGGAATAATGTTTAAGGACGTTGATTTACTTGACAAGGTGACAGGTAAGCCTGTGCTTGATAAGGCAGGCAATACGGTCAAGGTTGAGGGCAAGAAGGTTCGTGATGCTGCTTCTAAGGCTTCTGACCTTGATGATAAAAATAAGGCTGCTGGTATAGCGGAGACCGCTGCTGAAGCTGGAGACCTGCTTCGTGTTGGTAAGACTGGGTTTGACTTCGGTTTCCACCTGATTCACGGTATCCCTGCTCTTGGTTTTGCCACAGGTCGCGCTCTGGCAGGTCATCCAATTGAGTCGGCTAAGTTGTTCAAGGCGTGGGCTGGTTCAACAAAGAACACCTTTGACGCTTTCTTCCGTCCTTCCGTCTTGATGGAAACCTTTATGAAAGAGCCTCAGATGGTTTTGGAAGCTGTCGAGAACGGCTTGCAATTAAGCAGAGAAGCTCAAGACTTTTTCCTTGCAACTCAGAACGCTACTCTTTTGCGAAAGATTCCTAAAGCAGGGGAGACGATGGACAATGTTCTTAGTGATCTTGCTAAATCATTTGAAAGAGCATTCGTTGCTCCGGGCGACTTGCTTCGCATTGAGGGTTACAGAATCCTCCGTAACACAGCAGGGCAATCTGAAAACGGGCTGACGGAACTGTCAGGGTTCCTGAACAAGATGACAGGTGCGCTTAGTTCATCTGCTTCGGGTGTGTCTAAATCACAGCAGCAGTTAGAGCGTGGGTTCCTGTTCTTCTCTCCTCGGTACACACGGTCTGCAATGGCTCTGCTGCTAGATGTCTACCGTGGCGGCACAAAAGGGGAACTTGCACGACAGACAATGGTCGGCATGGTGTTCTTTGGTGGAGCCACATATTACGGTCTCGCTAAGGCAATGGGGCAAGAGCCTAAGTTAGACCCGTCAAAATCTGACTTTATGTCAGTGCAGATGGGCGATGCCACTGTTGGTATTGGTGGGTTCTACACGCAATTTATAAAGGTTGCTTCTCGTCTAGCAGAAACGGCTTGGGATGATAACGCTCAAGAAGCGTTTGGAGAACCAAAAGACAACCCTCTTCTCCGGTGGGTTCGATCAAGGGTTGCTCCGGGTGCTGGTGTTGCTTGGGACATAGCCAACGGCGAAGACTTTATGGGTCGGCAATTTAGCAGCGTTGGAGACAACGTAGCCCACGTAGGCAAAGCGGCACTTCCTATTTGGCTTGAAGCAGCGTTGCTAGAAGACCCGTACAGGACAGGTCCAGCCGGTTTGACAGCAGAGATATTTGGTGCAGGAACAACCGACCTTTCCGCAGGCAAAAGGCGCAGGCAGTTGCGTGATTCCATAGCGGTCAATGCCTATGGTAAAGAGTGGGACAAATTAAATAATCAGCAACGCAAATCAATCAATGAAAACGATGACTCCGCAAAGATGACTGCAAGTGAAGTCACCGAACTTGAAGAACTGTCGGCAGAGTACCTCTCTGGCAGGGCTGAAATAGGTGACGATACAGACGTAAACGTCGAGAGGTATTACGCAAGGCGTAAAGAAATTGACGCTGTTTGGGCAGCGCAAGTACAGGAAGGTATTAGACACCTTGAGACAGAAGGAGCAGAGGTAGACCCTCAACTCTTTAGGCAGCTTTACTTGAATGGGGCGAATTCTGACAAGAGAACTCGAATGGAAGACCTGTATGACAAGGACGGTGAGTATTCACTGGCTATGACTCACTTCTCTGATGTATCTGAAAAGTTTGGAAACGAACACCCTGAAGATGTTGCCTACGCTGAGTACATAGACAAGATTGTTGCAACTGAAGACTTCGATACTCCAAGAGGGTTCAGCTTCAAAGAGCGTGATAGCAGGGTTTTAGCATTCAGGCAGAAGTGGGGAGACGAAGTCTACGCTTATGTTCAAGAGACGTTCGGCGTGGGAAGAAACCTTGAGCCAATAGTTGAAGAGTTCTACAAGGGTCGAGCCAAGTTTGAGTATTACTGGCGCGGTGTAGAAGAACTGACCTTGGCTAAGATGCCTCGTGCTGGGCAAGTAAAAGAAGCCTATGAGCTATACCTGAACTCAGATGAAAACGGTAAGCAAGAACTGAAACGCAGTGACCGAATGCTGAGTAAATATCTAAACCTGATGACCAAAGTGAAGAAAGAACTTAGGCAAAAAGACCAAGTTCTTGACCAGTGGCTTTTCAGGTGGGGGTACACAAATACGCTTTCACATCTAGGAAACAAAACTGCCCCGGACAAGATTTCAAATCCTCGTGAATACTGGCGGCAACCAGAGGCATTTCCCCTCTACACATTTGGACTTACTAAAGGCGTAAACCTACCTGCAACTGAGCAGTCAACTGCTGGCTCATGGGAAGATGATCTTATGTAAGTTTGCAAACTAGGGCATAGTATTAGTAAAGTAATCACATCAATCTTTAGGGATGACAAGAGGTTTAGGCTTCGATGACAACAGAGAACACAGATGTTTCGGCATCAGACAGCGCGGAAAGCATTGCAGCTAGCGTTTCGGCAGCAGCAGCACCAGCTACACCCGCAATAGGGGAGCCACCTGCTCCTGTAGTAGAACCGGCAACAGGTATTACGCTTACCGATTTAGAGACAGCTTTGAATAGCAGGCAGGGAACCCAGAACAACTGGAACGCCCAGCAAATGCGAACGATTGAAGCTAATCTCTCTGCGAAACTCGATGCAGCAGTCGCTCCTCTCATGGCGCGTCAGAAAGCAGAAGAGCAAGCTAGGATTGAAGAGTTAGAACCTGAAGATCAAGCGGCGTATTGGAAGCAACAGGCTACCGCTCCTGCTCCTGAGCCTTTTCCAGCAGCACCTCAACAGGTGCAGCAAAATGGAGATAGCTATTCAGCAGAAGATAGACTGGACATTATCAATGCGACCACGAATATGCTTTCTAGCGAAGGTGTGACCGTCCCTTATACGGATGATCGCCTCTGGGCTGGAGCAACTAACGGCATGACTCCCGACCAACTCTTAGGAATTGCTCGGCAAAATGCACAAAGGTTGAAAGCATCTGGGTCTACGCCTTCTGCCGCAGTACCAGCAGCTACCCCGCCTCCATCCACACAGGCAGCACCGGCTTCGTCCTCTACCTCTTACGGTAGTCGCACTGAGTTGAACGCCGCTCTGTTGAGTGGAGAAATTAAAAACATTGACGAGTTCAATCGTATCGGGCAAGAGTCCGGTATCTTGAAGAAAAGGTAAATAGTTATGGCTGAAGGTCTAACTCTTTCAAGTTCGTCGTCTTTGTCTAGCATGTCGCTGACTGTTGTTACAGACGCGATTGCGAACGTAGAACCAGCAGGTCCAACTGCCGGTTTGGTTACTCGATATGACCTTGCTCAGGGTCAGACACAGAAGAACATCCCTCTTTGGGGTCGTTTGACTGCGTCTGCGCTGACAGAGGGTGTCGAGATCAATGCTGCTCAACAGGTATCCGTTACAGTTCGTAACGTGACCGCCTCAGAGCATGGCATTCTTACGTTCGTATCGAAAGTCTTGCAGCGTGAAAACAGTGAAGATGTACTTTCCGAAGTTGGAATGATGCAAGGACTTGCCCTTGGGCGACTCCGTGAATCAGACCTTGTAACCCTTTTCGATGCCGTAACAGGTCTTTCGATTCCGGGCGCAGGTTCTAACCTTGGGTTTGTTCATCTTGCTGGTGCAGTCGCATATATGCAGACAGACTCGAACGACACCGCATTCGGTGCTGCCCCCGGTGGGCAGGTAAACGCAGTTCTCCACCCTGAACAGATTCGTCGCCTCGTAGAGGATGACGCTGGTATTCAAGCTGGTGGTTCAACAATGGCAGCAGGCGCACGACCACAAGGTCCAAGCGAAGATGTCATCAAGAACTACTGGCGTGGTCAGGAACAGCGTTTTGGTATCCAGATTTGGTCTTCGGGAGTAATTTCTCGTGACGGTTCTGGTGACGCTAAGGGTGCAATCTTTGCACCACAGGCTTTCGCTCTTTGCATGGCGCAAGAGATTGAAGCTGATGACGACAAAGACATTCGTTCCCGTGGCACTGACATCGTAACTGTCGGTACTTGGGGCGAAACTGAGATTGTTGATAACTGGGCAGTTGAGGCTTACTCAGCGGCTGACGTTATTGCGTAAAGGTATTCATGGCAGGTCTCACGGAAAGCTGGATGTCCGACAAATCTAAAGACGGTGTGCGAATGGCTGGTCAAGGTGACGAGTTTGCAGTAGGCACTCTTCCTCAAGCGGAAGACGACTACATGATTCTCTATGACACTCTTGACGGTCATCCGCTACGCATCCCTTTGGCTGATAGGACATACATGCTGGCGAAAGCCAGAGCAGTTGTACCGGGAGAGCGCGCCGATTGGGTAAGGGTTGCAGGCACTAAGGGCGTGATTCAACATGCTCCCGGTGGCACAACCCCTTCATATTCGGAGACTCCGGTTGCTCTACAAGCC
>TARA_B110000211_G_scaffold186478_1_pt1 | contig 15006 bp, 13 predicted proteins | sample TARA_B110000211 | Tara Oceans TARA_B110000211 (sample SAMEA4397516) | marine metagenome | biome: Polar Biome; feature: [DCM] deep chlorophyll maximum layer (ENVO:01000326); material: water (ENVO:00002006), including particulate matter (ENVO:01000060) such as... | depth 30 m
TGCAATGATTAAAGGAAACCGTAAAAAGAGTACTGTAGAACGAGAGGTCTATTTCTTAGAGTATATAGAAAAAGCACGAAAGCTAACAAAGACACCATTATTGCTTACTGGTGGTTTTAGATCTGTGTCAGTAATGGAAGATGCCTTGGCTAGTGGTAAGTTAGATGTTATTGGTTTGGCAAGACCTTTTTGTTTGTATCCAGAACTAGCCAATCAAATTTTTGATGGCTCTGTAAAACAATTTGAAGCACCCGTTCCTCGTATTGGGATTAAATTTCTAGACAAGCTTGGTGGCGTAGAATTACCGTGGTATGAGCTTCAAATACAGCGAATTGGAAAAGGTAAAAATCCTAAAAGGAACCTCCCAGGTATTTTGGCTTTCTGGTTCAGTTTAAAAAGCTTGTTTTTAAAATCATTTTGGAAAAACTAAATTTTATCACAAAATAAAAATTATTTAGAATATATCTAAATAATTTTTTTTTTTGAAGATTCGTATGTAGTTTTACAACTCAATGCAAAGCAATAAATTTACTTTAGAAAGGTATGGTGTAAAAAGGGTTATTTTATTAGCTCTACTATTTATGCTTCTTGGTACTCTATTGGAATTATACTTGCTTGATCATTACGAAGACACATTGCAATTAATTCCGGCTTTATGCATTGGAGGTGCACTTATAAATCTCCTCGTACTTTTTTTTAGAAGATCTCAAGTAATCATTAATCTATTCAAACTAGTCCTTGTGTTAACATCTCTAAGCGGAATCTACGGTGCTTTCTTGCACTTACAAGCTAATTACGAGTTTGAGCAAGACATGAAGCCTACAGCAAACTTCTGGGAGCTTTTTTCGGAAAGTTTATCAGGAGCTTTACCAACCTTAGCACCCATGAGTATGATTGTCTTAGCATTAATTGGTTATTCATATTTAATTTTAATAAAACAACAAAATGAAAAAATTTAGTAAACTAGTAATCGTCTTTTTATCTATAAGTGTTTTTTTAGTATCCTGTAAAGAATCTACAGATAAGAAACAAAAAACAAACACGACCGTAGAAAATAAAAAACCTGAAATTACAACAGTATCAGTTTTAAATGCCAATCTTGCTACCGAATCAGATTTAATGACGTTGGGACTTTCATCAGAGGTAGTTGCAAAGCTATTAGAAGCAAGACCTTTTGTAACGATGAATGATTTTAATGAAACAATGGAAGGAGTGAATACAGAAGAACTCTTTAAAAAATTGTTTGTACCATTTAACTTAAACACCACTGCAGAGAAAGATTTTAAAATGATACCTGGTGTTGGTGATAAAATGGCACATGAATTTGAAGAGTATAGACCTTATACTAGTATTCTTCAATTTAAACGTGAAATTGGTAAATATGTAGACAAAAATGAAGTGTCTCGTTATTTAGACTATGTTTTTGTGCCAATAGAATTAAATTCATCAACAGAAGATGACATTAAAGCTTTACCTGGAGTTGGTGATCGTATGTCACATGAGTTTATTGAATACAGACCTTATAAAAACTTAGTTCAATTTAGGAAGGAAATAGGGAAGTATGTAGATGAAAATGAACTGAAGAGATTAGAGCGTTTTGTATATCTAAAAGAATAGTGTAATTAATAAATGAGTCATAGTAATCCATTATTTAAATAATGGATTACTATAGCTTTCATTCAACATCAATTCATTTAATAAAGTTGATCTGTTAAAATTGGTTTTTTAATTTATTGACTTCTTCAGTGATTGTTGTTATATCTTTTGAGTCTTTAGAGATGAAAGCTTTGTTATATTTAATGTCTATAGGTTCCGTCAGGCAGCACAGTTGGCATTTTATAATTAGGATTTGTCAATAACGAAAATATAGCAGTGTCTGTATTTTTAACTAATATCCGTGTATTTAATCTCCATTCATTGTCAATTTCATTCAATCTATTTTCTTGAGCTCCCAACATTGAGGTTAATGTCCAGTATAGATATTCAATAGTTTGGCAAGAGGCATAATCACAAGTTTCATCATCATACGTATACCAAGCATTTGAGGGGTATTGATTTGGTATTGTCATAAATTGTCCTCCTCTTGCGATATCCATTGCATTTGCAAGTTCTGATCCTACATTCTGACCAAAAGCTTCCGGATAAGCATAGGAATGACCTGCATTGTTAATAATATGAAGTACTTCTTCTAAGGTAGCATCAAATGGACCAGTTTTTCCATCAGTCACAAAATTAGGATGCGTTTCATCATTCCCTAAATCTTGTCCTTTTCTTCCGTTTGGAATATCAATATCAAGATCATTTTCTCTTTTCCACATGACTAAAAATGCTTTATTTTGTGTCATATTGTCTAAAACTAGTTGATCATCTACTATTCCGTCTTCATCATTGTCAAGATATTGAGCCATCACATTTGCGGCGTGTAGTAATTTAATATCTTCTGAGGCTTTAACAGCATAAATATCAATTCCAAACACAACTACTTTTCTATTAAAACTAGTGAATCCCTCGTCAGTATGACTGACAATAGTAAAGTTGGGGTCGTTTCCTGGAGAAATTACTGATGAGGTGGCTTCGTTTTTATCACAACAGATAAATGCCATGATAGTTCCCATCACAAAAACTTTCAATTTCTTAATGATCATAGTTATCGAATACTTATTTTTTTATAATTTTTTTTGTGATGCTACCTATTGAGGTTTCTATCTTCAAAAAGTAGATACCTGAATTTAAATTGGTAATATCAATAATTCTATTAGTTAAATTTACTTTTATACTTACACCCAATGAATTGTAGAGAATAACTTTATTAAATTGTATTGGAATGTCATGATCTAAATGAATTAAATCACTAGTGGGATTTGGAAAAATACGAATACTTTTATTCAATGCTTCATAATTTGAACTTGATAATGTGTTGTCTATGTATTTTTGAAAAAACAACCAAGCCTCTTCACCAGCTTCAATATCCATGTTTCCAGATGAGCCAGGCCAATCATGCCCAGCACCAACCACCTCATAGTACCATACTTCATTATTATTTATACCATTTAAATGTTTTTCGCTTACAACGTAGCTACCGTCTGTAAAATCTGTATTAGGTAGTGTTTCAGTCTCTACAGTTGTACATTCATTTTTTTCAGAAAAATAATTAATGGTAAATGGTATACTTGGATAAGCTCCCCATCCATCATTATTGTTTTGATCACCTGCTAATGGTGTTACGTTATCTTGAGAACCATGTATTTCAAATACAGGGATAGGTGAGCTATTATTACACTCGTTTAAAATATCTTGTAAAATCATTCCTGCAACAGGTGCTACAGCTTTAAATGTATTATATTCTTGGCAAGCTAGCATATAACACATTTCCCCACCGTTAGACATACCAGTTGCAAATGTATAATTTGGGTTTAACCCATTGGATACCTGAAGATACTCGGCTAATTCAGTTAAAAATCCAACATCATCCACTGTTTCATTTTCATGAAACGCATAGCCTACATTCCAAAATCTATCACCACTTGAATCTAAAGTTCCTCTGGGATAACAAACAGCAAAACCATATTGGTTTGCAAATTGATTCATTTTTGAGTAATTTCTTATACTGCTTGCATCATCTGTAAATCCATGCATTACAAATACCAATGGCATTTGATCATTTAAAATAGAAGGTTCGTAATAAATATATTGACGTGTAATTCCATCATGATCAAAATCTACATATTGAGCTTTTGCTGAAAAAATTGAACAAAAAAATACAATTACGAAAAGTAATAAACTGTATTGATCTTTCATTTAATATTTTTTTAAATTCGATATTCTTACTCAGAGAAGATTTGAGCAATAAATTTGATTTATTCTGCTAATCTAAATGATAACTTTTGTACTTCACTATTATTTTATTTTTAAAAAATGATATTTTTTTAAAATTATACAACTAAAAAAATAGTCTATGACCACCTTTTTAATTGAATTGACCTAAAATGAAACTGTTTTATTTAGTGTTAATTTTATTTTTACACAAATTATATATGCAAATTGAACAGTTAATAAATGAGAAAAAATAATCTAATTCTTCTAAGTGTATTTAGATCAGGAATTAGCAAAGACAATAAAAAGAGCCTATTATGCAACCACAAGTTTTATGGATGCGCAGATTGGACGTGTTTTAGATAAATTAAAAGCTACAGGGTTGGATAAAAACACTATTGTTGTCTTCACTTCAGATCACGGATATCACTTAGGTGAGCATGGTCATTGGCAAAAACAAACTCTGTATGAAGATGCTACACGAGTTCCTTTAATCATTGCTGGTCCTGGAGTTCTTAAAAATAAAAAAATAGAAGACGCACCTGTTGAATTGGTAGACCTTTATCCAACAATAATGGATTTAGTTACTATGAATACACCAAAGTTTGTAAAAGGAAAAAGTCTTGTTCCCATGCTAAAAAATACTCAGCATCGAGTTCGTGAAAGTGCCTTATCTGAACTACAGGTAAATACAGGAAATGGGTTAGCACAGGGCTATTCAATTAAAACAGACCGGTATCGATTAAGTCAATGGAAAAGCGAAGGTATTCTTAGTTATGAATTATACGATCATAATTTTGATAAAGCTGAACTTACTAATCTTGCTACTCGTATTGAGTATCAAAAGGTGAAAGATTCTCTAATAAATATTTTAGCTACTAGAGTAGTGGATGCTCAAAGTATTCCTAGAGGTCTAGGAAGACAAATTAAGAATGCAAAACCATGGCAAGAGCCCAAGAGAATTCACTCAAAACCAAAATAATTCAGATTAAAACCTCCCCAAAACAACTAATTATTTTGGAGAGGTTTTTGTTGAAATAAGGGGAGTGGAACAGACCATTTTTCTTGAATTAAATCGTTCTACGCTCTTTTATTTCTTTATAATAATTTTGTAACTTTTTGCGTTTTTATGATCAGATACTTTTAAAAAATAGATACCATTATACAATGTATGTGTTTCCATAATACTTAAGGTACTTGCGGGTAATATTTCGCTTTTTAAAACTACTTGTCCTAATTCATTAAACAATTCTAATTTTAGTTTTTTGTTTAATAAATTAGACTGAATCGCAATAAAGTCTTGTGCTGGATTAGGATATACTTTTAAGTTAAAGCTATTTTCATCAAAATCACCTAGACCCAAGGTGGAATCATAATTGGTTGTAGTTTCATTTATTGAATTAACTTTTGATCCTGTTACATTTCCATAGAATGTTGGACCTACAGCATAAGGATAGGCCGAGTTGTGATTTGTATCTACGGTCGCATAATACGCATAGGTGCCAGATGGGTATTCTGGAGTAACAGCAAAACGTCCATTGTGTTCATCTAGATAGTCTGGATTTGTATTAGAGAGGTATTCATAATCCTCTCTAAAATATCCTAAATCCATGACTTCTTGATTTCCAGCGTTAGGGCCGTTTGGAATGGTGAAAACTTGCCCTACATCCGGGCCATTTACACGAACTGTTATATTCCGTAATGAATAACTAGATTTCATTCTTACAATTCCACCTGTTCCGTCAGTATTTTCAAAAGCATATGCACCATAGATAGGAAAACCATCATAAGCAAAACCAATCAAAGGAGAATGATTATCTATGTCTATTACGTATAAACCATCTGCAGGATAGGTATCACATACATCAGATACCACCAATAAATCTAAGTTAAAAGCACTTGGATTTTGGTGATGGTGATAATTACCCATAGCAGGATGTGCTTTTGCACAATCAAAACCATCCATTTCTGCTGGGATAGCATCTCTATTCCAATTTTGTGTCGCCATTGGACCTCCAGCACAATTAGGGTTTCCAGGGCCACCACAAAGTCTATTATTATTGTTATCCCAAGCTACGCCATCTCTATAATCAAATAAAGACACACCATTTATGAAGATACCTATATTTCCTCCATTAGTGTTTGTTGATGTTCCTGTATTTTGTGAGGGATTTAATGAGATTCTATAGATGGCATTTTGATTCGTTGCTAAAGACGGATTATTGTCATTAAATGGTCCAGTAATATAGGATGGAATTCCCGTTGCTGTAACATAGACCCAATTATTTGAGTAATCTACAGCTTGCACATTGGCTAAAACATCGTCTTCTATGGGGGTTGAGTTTCCTGCAATATAATGGCGTCCTGTAGTTCCATCATTGTTTTGAATCCAAGATAAGATTCCAGGATTTGTTTGTGCTTTAGCGATGCTTATAAAAGCAAGCAGAATTGCAAATTGTATTAAGTTTTTTTTCATTATTTTAAGATTTGATTGGTTGTTTATTTTTAAGAGGGAAAGTAAATCGTTTATCAAATAAAAACTCCTTATCAGTAAGTGTTCTTAAAAAGACTAGTAGGTCTACTTTTTCTCTATGAGATAATTTTATGTTGTTTTTTAGTACTTCAGATACGGTTTTACTATGTTGTACATCTGAGGTATAATGGTTAATGACTTCTTGTAGGGTTTCAAAACGACCATCGTGCATGTAGGGCTTTGTAAATTGAATGTTTCTGAGTGTCGGTACTTTAAACTTTAGAGAATCTTCAGGATTATTTGTGACGAGTTGCCGCCCAAAATCATTTAAAGTAGGATCTATTTTTAACCCATTATTTTCAAATTGGTTGTTAGTAAAAAGAGGTTCAGTATGGCAAGAGGCACACTTATTTCTAAATATGCTTAACCCATTTTTTTCTTGTTCAGTAAATTCTCCACCCACTTCTTTTCTTATGTGTTTGTCGTATTTAGAATTAGAGGTCGTTAGCATCACTACAAACTGAGTTATTGCTAATAAGGTTCTCTGCCCTGTAATGATAGAGTCATTATGAACATTATAAAAAAGAGTTCTGTATTTTTCTGATGCATTCAGTTTCTCAACCACCTGCTCTAGAGATGCATCCATTTCATTTTCACTAGAAATAGGTGCTAATGCTTGTAATTCTATATGATTAACTCCACCATCCCACATAAAAGAAGTATTCCAAGCTAAATTCATGATGGTCATAGAGTTTCTTTTTCCAATTCTTCCATCGATCCCGTGGCTTAACTCATGGTCTACATGCGCAAACCCAGTTGCTTGTGTATGGCAAGAAGCACAAGAAATAGTGTTGTCTCTAGATAATATTGGATCATAAAATAAGTGTCTCCCTAGCTGAAATTCATTTTCAGACATCGATAGTTTTGAAAAGTCATAATGTGGAATAGGCCAATACTCAGGATATTCAAACAGTAATTTTTTATTTTTAAGAACAACAAAACCGAAGCATAAAAATAACCCAAAACTAAAGAGTATATGTTTTGTAACTTTATTCATGAATAGAAAACATTTTTGGAAGTAAATTTGCAACTGAATTGGCTTCCTTCCCTGGAATCATAACTTGATTTTGAGAGTCTAAATGAATAGATTTAAAAAATGGATAAGCATCTAGATGTATTGTAAGTGTTTCTTCTTTTATAGATGCTAAATTAAATGCCAAAGTTCTTATTGTCGCATTAGGTTTTTGGTAACCACCAATATGAAATTGAAACTTATTTTTTCGTGTAGTACAACTCGGACTTTTTCCTTCTATCTTAAAGTTAATATAACCACTCTGCCATGACCAAAACATTCCATTTATAGGATCTAAATCTCCTGCATTCGCTCCGGAAGTATTAAATTTTTTATCCACACCAATGTCAAAATTTAAGACATAATTATTGGTATAAATTATATCAGACAATTCTATAGACAATGTTTCTTTTTTAAAAACATCAATTAGTTGCTCTTTTCTAATTGTGTCTGTAGAAGATTCTTTATCTATAAGTACAAAATTGGTTAGATAAAATTTTAGTTTCGATAGCTGAATTGAATCTTTTGATTGAGTGATATACCACGTGTCTTTTAGGATAGATTCTCCATTGAAAATGGGAACAATATTTACAATTAATTTTTCAGTATTTTTTTGAGAAAAAACTAATTGAAATGAAAATATGAACATTGCCATAAAAAAATAAAGGTTCATAGATTTAGATTGCATATGTTTCATTAGAATTAGTTGCTGTTTTTATTTCTTGTGGTGTTTCTTTTAATCCTTTGGTTCACATCGTATTTGTTATACTACTATATGCATAAAATCCGGTGTCTTATCTTTAGATAAAAACACATTTTTTATTCTAAAAAAGACCTCAGTATTAAAAATCTCTAGGTGGCGGTCTTCTGTGTACATCTTTTCCTTTATTCCGAAATGGTCTTTCATTAGGATTGGTATGCAACGCGTCTTTTAAAATAGTTTTAAATGTTTCTTTTTGAGTTTCTTTACAGATACTTTCAATCATTTTAAAATGTTGAAATACTTCTTCTTGCTTTTGTTTCTCCTTTTTACCTATTAAAGACGTGATCGAATCAATAGATAGGCTAGAGTCAATTTTGTCTGATAAACTATTAAAAAGTAGATCCTTTAGGTCTTTAATGTCATTTGAGTACTGCATCATGGTCTCATGGTGCCCTTGAGACTTTCTCTTAAATTCTTCTACTTGAGAATCATTAAAATTAAGTTTTTTTATTAAAAAAATATCGGGCATTTGAGGTCTTCCAGATTTTTTATGTTCACTATTTCCTATATAGTTAACGATAAAAAAACCATTAAATACGATTAAAAAAAAGAGTAATAGATATAAGATTAAATTCTTCTTCATAACTATTTTAGGATTAAAGTTGTTGTGTTTTTTGATAAACCATAAGAGTTAGCAAACAGATCAACGTTTTTATTGTAGGTAGTTTCTTTAATATTGTTGAGTGCAATTATATTTAAAATAAGAACACCCGCTAGGGTGGCAAACTGTATTTTTGGCGTAAACCAAGTCCAGCTAGTACTTGCTTTTTCTTCAGGGATATTAAAAATTTGTTGCAGTACCCTTTCCTTAAAAAACGGAGAGACTTCTACGGTATTGATTGTTTTGACAGCAAGTAAAGTGTCTTTAACGTTACTGTTTATTTCTGTACTTGTTTTCATAAATTAATTATTTAGATGCAGACAATTAAACAAACTTGTGCTAGTATTCTTTTTTATAATAGGATTTTAATAATTTCTGCAAATTTATTTTTGCTCTAAACATGACAGACTCAACAGAAGACAAACTTTTATTTGTGATCTCTGCAATTTCTTGATAGCTTTTTCCATCTATTTTATGAAGTGTAAAAACAACACACTGGCTTTCAGGCAAGTTGTTTATTGCTTTAAACAATGTACGATGAAGTTCTTTATTTTCCAGTATGATACCTGGGTGGTTCATGTCAGTAAAATAGTTAGTTTTATCAAACGAAATTGTATTACTAGAGATAGACTGCATGAAAGCAAAACGTTTTTTAGCCTTTTTCTTTCGGATGAATTCTAAGCACTTATTTGTAGTAATTCTATAAATCCAGGTAGTTAATTTTGAGTTTCCTTTAAACCCATTAATAGAGTTAAAAACCTCTACAAAAACTTCTTGCGCAATATCTTCTGCATCTTCTTTGTTAGGGACAAAAGAAATGCAGGTACCAAATACTTTCTGCTGAAAATCATCTAAAAGTTTATGATAAGCATTCTCGCTTTTCAATTTTAATTGTTTTATGAATTCAGTTTCTGTCAAAAATAGTTGAATGTAGTTTATACACTAATATATAGATGAACTAACAAAATAAAACTTGTGCATATTGTTTTTAAAGATACACTATAATTTTTTTGAGGCTTCACATAAAAAAACTAGAAATCTAATTAATTTTTTATTACTTCAAAAACCTTAAGAACTCTTTCTTAAATTTTAAAAAAAATGATAGCCATAACATATAATGTAATTTTTTTTTAGTGGCTAAGGATGGTAATTTTAATCGTAATTATTATTAGAAGTATTTATCCATTACTTTTAGATGAAAATTTTAAGAAAAAATCTACTGATATTATGATGAAAAATCTAGTAATGAATTTAATATTAGGTTTTTTTTAATCGATTATTTTTATGGTATCGTATGCTGAAATTATATATTTCTAATTTAAGAGGAGTTTTTAAATTTATCATGGTAGTTTTTAACTTATGTATCTAATAGACCTAAAATTATATGCAACCTAAATTTCATTTAGCATCATAAAAAACAGAAATGATATTTATAGAGTATTCTTTTATTTTAATGAGTGTCTCCTCTTCAATTCGCCAGCTTTTAATCCAAATTTTTCGTGAAATTTTTTATTAAAATAGGTTCTGCTATTTATTCCCACAGCATAAATAACTTCATTTAAAGTGGGGTATTTGTTTTTAACAATATAGTCGTAAGCAGTTTGTAAACGAATTTCTAGTATTATATTTATAATGCTCAATCCAAATTTCGATTTTAAAATTTGACCTAGTTTTTTTTTCTCATATCCACATATTTTAGCTAGTTTACTTACATTAAAATCTGAATTTGTTAAATTCAACATTACGGTCTTTTTTATTTTAACCATTAAATCATCATGAGAACTTTCAAAGTCAATTTTAGTATCATTAGACATAATTTTTTCTAAGGTAATAGAGCATTCTAATATGTTCTGAACTCTAGATAAAATTTCATCTTTTGAAAACGGTTTTTGTATGTATTCTTCAACACCTAGGTTTTTTTTGAAATCCTCTGATAAATCATAAATTGTTGAAGCAATCATAATAAATGGCACTTTTTTATGAGTATCAATTTTATTAATAGTAGCTTTTAACTCCGCACCATCCATTATAGGCAAATTTAATTCTGATATGATGAGATTAAAATTATTTTCTTTAATAAATTTTAATGCTTCTTTACCGTTAACAGCTATAGTACAATTTAAGAAGTTACTGAAAATCTCTTTTAAGTATAAAATTATTTCTATGTTATCCTCAACAATTAATAAATTTGGAAAACTATTGTTTGCTTGTGTTTCTAAAGAATTTTTTTTTGATAGTAATTCAAAGGCTATAGTCTCACTTTTTTTGAATAAAGAATATGTTTTAAGCTCCAAGGGTATATCTACATTAAAAACACTCCCGACATTAAGTTTAGATTCTAACCGTATTTTGCCATTTAATTTTTCAATTATTTTAGAGATCAAAGACAGTCCAACACCATATCCATTTATATATTTGTTGTTTTTGGTGTTATGAAATTGTAAAAAAACGTTGTCTCTTTCATGTTCACTAATACCATAACCCTCATCTTTCAGGCAAATAGATATTTGTTGCTCGCTAAATTGTATCGAAAGATAAATACTAGTACTTGTTGCTGAATATTTAATTGCATTTGAAATTAAGGTATCAAGAATTATTTTTAGACTGTCGGCTTCAAAGTTAATTTTAAGAGAGTCTATCACATCTGTTTTATAGTAAAATGCTATTTTTTTTACTTCTAAATTTGATTGATAAGAAGAAACGATTTCCCTTACAAAAGAATTAAATTTAATTTCTTTCTTAGTTTTTATGGTAATATGACTTTTATCAGAATTTACAATATTTAAAAAGTTATCTAGTGAAGAAGTCATTTTCTCAACATTATCATAGGCTTTGTCTAAATATTTTTTTCTTTTAACGTGATCTAGTGTATGTTCTTGCATTAAATTTAAATACCCCATAATTGAAGTAATGGGTGTTTTAACTTCACGTGAAATATTTTCCAAGTATGCGAGATCTTTATTTAAAAATATTGGGTTATTAGTTAGATTTATTTTTTCTTTTTTTAATTTATATGTTTTAAAATAAAAAAACACAACAAAAGCAGTTAAAAATAAAAATACTGCTACAAATATTTTTTTTAATAAATTAAGATTTGATAGATGACTGTTTTTTTTTGAAATCAACTCTTTTTCTTTTAAAAGATCAGCATTAAAAAGTTTTTCTATTGCTCTCTTTTTTTTGTTAGAATTTTTAATTTCATTTGCTTTATTAAGATAATAGTATGCTTTTTTAATATCATTTTTAGATAAGTAATAAAGGTTGTAAGCCTCATAGGCTTCTTGTTTGTTGTAATTTTTTATTGGAGATGTCTGCTCAATTAATTTTTTAAAATATAAATCTGCTTTTTTTGAATTTTTACTTAAAAGTGCATATTTTAATTTTTCGATATAAAAATCATCTGATAAAAACTCTATAGTTGCCTCATCAATATTTTTGGGATTGTGTATTTTATCTAAATAAAACTCGCCTAGCTTATATTTACCAAGTCCTTTGTATGTTTCATGAGAGGTTTCATAATACTTTTCGAGTAATGACAGTTTGTCTAATTTTGTTGTGTCTACACTTCTCAGTAAATTCAATGCTGATTTATATAGTTCTGAACTAACCAAATTGTTAGATTTTTCTATTTTTATCAATTGTAATAAGTTCTCATATCTTGGATGTTCTGGGACTGCAAATATAGTTTCAGCTAGCTCATCAACAATTTCTCTTGAGTGTTTAAAACTTTCCAATTCATCATACAAATGATTTATGTTAACAAGTGTCTGAATTGTTTTGTATTGTGTCTTTTTTTCTTTGGAGGACTTGTATAAGTTAAAAGCAATTTCATATCCATCTATTGCTTCAATATACAGTTCATTTTCGTGTTGAATATAAGAACGAATACCATGTGACTTGCCTATTAATTCAGGCTTAGTAGTTAGAGTTTTTATTTTATTATGGTAATAATTAACAGAATCTAAACTATTATTTATTTTAAATACTACAAGCATCATGTTAAGCATCGATTTAACTTGAAGATCTACAATTGTTTTAATACTTTTTGATGTGTGTAGTGATTTTTGAGTTTCAAGTAGTTTTAAAAATGCATGAATTTTTTTGGAATTTTTTTCGGGACTCCAATAGTACATAGAAGCATTATTATGACTAAATATACTATCAAGAATACTTAAACTTACAATTTTATTGTTAGCTGATTCTGATTTATTTGTAGGCTTTGATGTTTGCTTTTGAGTAAAGTAGATACTATTTAATGCAACAAATAATATTATAATTTTAATCTTCAAACTAGGGGTGTTTTTAATTATAATCAAATTTAAAAATTTAAACTATATTAATTTGTTTTTTTTTAATAAAAAGCACAAATAAGGGGTTAAAAAAGCACAAAAAAATTAAAAGAGATCTTTTATTGTCCAAATAAAGATCATTTATAATATGGTTTTAAATTATTTTTGTGACCAAATAATAACAAATAACAAACAACAAGATTATATATTAAATTGTTTTTTCTTCAAAAATGATTTTTTAATCACTTTATAAAATCAATGGCTCAACACTCACCCCCTTTTTGTGGAGTAGTTATTAATTTATTTAATTCTACAACTAACGATAATACACTTTTTTTTAAAAATCCAAAGGTATTTTCTTTTGTATTACACAATCAATCTTTATTAAACCTCATAATCAATTCAACAAAAATTCCGAATTTTTTTACAATGACTTTCATTAAAACTGACTGTCATTTATGAATCGCTACAGATACACGTTTATAAAAATCAATAAATCTACCCCAAGCTAAAAATTCTACCCCCTAGAAACAGACTTATGGAAACCAAATCAAACAAATTATTTCTTGCAACATTTAGAAACTACTTTATACTATTCGCTCTAAGTTTTTACATTCTAAGTGTAAATACAGCTTTCACAAAATCTAATAATATAGACAACGCAAAAGAAAATCCTGTCGTATATTATGCATCTCCAGATTGGATTAACATCAATTCAGTAAATAATACTTCTTCCTCAAATAATGAAGAATTATCTGTACAGCCATTCCCAAATCCAGACTCAGACGGAGATGGAGTAAATGACGATATAGATTTAGACGATGATAATGATGGTATTTTAGACGTTGTTGAGATTCAATGTACACCTGTTCCAAATTCTAGCAATAGCTTTAGTGGTTCGGGCACCTATACGTTAACAGGAGATAATGGTGGTTTAACCATAGACATATTACGACTAGACAATAGTTTTAATATGAATATTAATGGTACATTACTTGTACCCACCCAAGTTCAATTTGATCTAGGACATTATAATTCCTCTGGAGGGCAATCACTGGTAAGATTTGTTTCTGATGGAGAGCTCATGAATTCAGTTCATGGTATTTCTGGTGATTCACCAAATGATGTTTCTGTGAAGTTAGTTATTGATCCTAACGGAGAAGTTTCTCTATACGGAAGTAAAACACCAGGTGGTGCTTTAGAATTAATGTACATACAAACTGGAGATCCACAATTTAACACCATATCTCTTAATGAATCTGGCAATAATACAGTTCAAATAACACAAATGACATATGGGCCTACCCATATTGTTGGTGGCTACTATTTTTCAGAACTTGTTTGCTCAGACCAAGATACAAATAACAATTCTGTTGTAGATCGTTTAGATTTAGATTCAGACGGAGATGGGTTTAAAGACGTAACCGAGTCAGGAGGAACAGATGCAAATAATGATGGTATATTAGATGGAACAGGTTTTGATGCTAATGGACGAGTAACTGAAGGCACTGGAGGCTACGATGGAGCCAATGGTTTAGAATATATTGCTTCTCAGTTATCTATTACTTCATCACCAACAGATGCAGTATCAAACACGTTTGCAAGTTTTGTCATTGAAGCTAGCGCAGATGAGGCAACCTCGTATAGTTCAGGAACACCAACATATGGTACACCAGGCAATGCAAATTCAGGATTAAACTACAGTTGGTATTTAGGAGACCCAGATACTGGAGGAAGTTTACTATCCGACACTGGAGTGTATTCAGATACAGATACAAATACGTTAAGTATAAGCGATGTTACAGCACTAAATAATAATGAATATTATGCAGTAGTATCATACGATAGTAATACTTATATACGCGAGATTCGTTCAGCAACCTTATTTGTAGAAGATCCATGTACATTTGGAGCAACAGTAGGTACTCCAACAGCGAACGATCCAGACGGAGATGGTATAAACAATGCTTGTGATTTAGACGACGATAATGATGG
>TARA_B110000211_G_scaffold235024_1_pt1 | contig 14992 bp, 14 predicted proteins | sample TARA_B110000211 | Tara Oceans TARA_B110000211 (sample SAMEA4397516) | marine metagenome | biome: Polar Biome; feature: [DCM] deep chlorophyll maximum layer (ENVO:01000326); material: water (ENVO:00002006), including particulate matter (ENVO:01000060) such as... | depth 30 m
TTATTATATTCATCTAAATAATTATCTACTTTAATGTCTGGAAAAACATTTTCAATATAGTAAATAGTTTTTTTAAGATTATCGTAAATAATTAGGTTTTTAGGTCTAGATAATCTTACATCTGGTATTTTTAAATCATCTATGCACGTATCAGGTATTTTTTCGACATATCTTATTATGTCATAGGAAAAATAACCTACTAACATAGAGGACATAAAAGGAATACTTTTTGGTATCTTGATTTTAAAATTATTAATTAAATTATTTAAAAATACTAAGGGATTTTTTTTTATAGTTGTTTTTTTACCATTAAAATTTGTCGTTATTTTATTTTTATTTATGTCCCATATTTTATCAGGATTTAAACCAATTATTGTATATCTGCCTCTGATTTTACCTTTTTCAACAGATTCAAACAAAAAGCTGTTTTTCTCAGCTAAAAGAAATTTAAATAAATTTTCAACTCTTTTGTATTCTGTACACTTTCTTTTGACAAAAAGAATCTGATGTTTTTTTTTTAAAAGATTTTTTTTAAAATTTTTAAAACTTATATTTAGTCTCATTAAAATGAATTTTTAATACGTGTAACGGCTTTATTGTTTATTTCTATTTTGTATCTAGAGTTTAGAGTTTTGTCGTATTTATTATAAATATTTTTGGTAAAGCTTAATCTAGCTTTTGATTTATACTTTTTATATTCAGCAGAATTTTTATCAAGCTTTTTATATATAGTATCTTTAGTATATACGACGAAATTATCAGATAGTTTGCTATCAGTAATTAAATTCATGTCTGTATCACTTGTTTCGTAAATTTTTTTTATTAATGCTTCTTTAAAAACTTTGTTATTTTTAAGATTGTCTAATTTAGTATTTATTACTTCTAAATTGTTTTTAACTGCAAATAAATTCATTTCCTTTAGATTAAATTTACCTTCATAAATTTTTTGAATTATGTCTCTATTGGTGTCCAGTTTATCTCTGATTTTTAATTGTATTTTAATGGCATCAACCACCTCATTATCAGTAATATCCTTTTTTTTGTTTAGTTCACCTGTAATGACAGCTAAGTAGTATTCATTTTCTAACGATATTAACTCCGGGACATTCACTCCTGAAATAGAAAATATTTTATTAAAAATTTTAGTTTCTATTTCGTTAGACTTATTTCCTTTTGTATTAATTCTCTTATTGTTAATTTCTTTAATTGATAAAACGTTAAGATTATTTGATGAAGAAATAGATTCAAAATCCACACCATCAAGAACATTGTTTTCAATCTTATTTATTTGAGTAAAAAAAACTTCATCATAATCTTTTTTCCCAGTTAACACTAAAGGAGTAATTTTTGCATATTTAATGGTTTTAAATTTTTCAATAAATAAATCAGAATTTTTTTCGTATATTTTTTTTATTTCTTTTGAATCTATTTTTTTTTGATCATACAGTTTATTTAGATCTATATAACTTATTGTTTTAATTTGATTTTCTTTTTTAAATTCATTCATAACCAGAAACTCAGGAATAACTAAGCCAGCTGATAAAAAACTTAGCAGTTGCCTTTTCTTTTCTTGCGTGACGATATTTTGTTCAAATTGTACTGCCGTTAAAGAACTTTGTAGCAAGAATAATTCATATTTTACTCGTGAAAATTTTTTCTTTTTAAGGAAATTCTCATCATTGGTAATTATATTTTTTAATGTAGCGTCAGTTATATTTATTCCTAATCTATTCATTTCAATTTCAACTATTTTTTTTCCAATGTAATCAGATAAAATTTTTTCAACTAGGTCAGATTTATCAATATTTTTTCTAGCTTGTTCATCTAAATTAAGTCTATTTAAGTAATTAATGAAACTTTGAGTATTAATTTTTTCCGAGTCTACAGTTGCGACTATATTTTGATTTCCACCCCTGAATACATCTCCCATACCCCAAAATATAAATGGTAAGATTATTATGCCCACTAATAGCTTTAAAAAAAAAGATTTAGAATATTTTCCTATTGAAGTTTTCATTTTAATACTTTATTAACAGTTTTTAATTATTACACCTATAGATTATATTTATTATTAAGGCAAACCATGAGATATTTTATCGGAAATTGGAAAATGTTTGGAGTACCAAAATCCATTGGTATTATAAGTAAAATTAATGACTATATAAAACTAGACAAGAATAATAAAAAATATTTAGCAGTAATCACTCCGCCTTATACTCTTTTAGAATCTTATTCAAAATCCTTTAAAAACAAGAAAACTTCTATTGGTGCGCAAAATTGCTACCATAAAGATTTTTTTTCATCTAACACCGGCGCAATCAGCGCTTACATGATTAAGTCTCTTGGAGTAAAATATGTAATTATTGGTCATTCCGATAATAGATCGGAAGGAGACACAAATCAAATTCTTAAAAGCAAAGTGAGTCATGCATTAAAGAATAATTTAAAGATTATTTTTTGTATAGGTGAAAACAAATTACAAAAAAATAAAAAACTAACAACTAAAGTATTGGAAAAACAAATAACAAGTGTATTAGAAAAAAAATTTGATAAAAAAAAAATAATAATTGCATACGAGCCAATATGGTCAATTGGAACAGGCAAAATACCTACGATGGCTGAATTATTGGTGACTACAAAATCGATAAAAAAAGTACTTTTAAAATTATATGGAAACAAAGAAACTTCTCCAGTACTTTACGGAGGTTCTGTTGACAGTTCAAATATCCTTGAATTTAAAAATTTACCCGAAATTGATGGGTTTTTAATCGGTGGAGCTTCAAAATCATCTAAAAATTTTATTGATATAATAAAGAATTACTATAGATAGTCGTTATGGAAAGTATCTTAATAACTGTTAATATTATTTTGGCAATTATCTTAGTTGTATCTATATTATTACAGAGATCTGAAGGTGGAGCATTGGGTCTTGGTGTTTCACAGGACAACTTTACCTCTACTAGATCTATAGGTGATTTTTTAACCAAGTTTACTTCAATAATTGCAACATTATTTATCATTACTAGTATTGTTATAGTTGCGTTCTCAAGAGAAGATTTTCGTGAAACACAATCAGTTTTAGAAAAAGAAGAAGAGAATAATTCAAGTCTTCCACAAATTCCAGAATCATCCAAATAAAAACTTTGGTTTAACTAAATAATAAAGTATAAAATTACTCCATGGCGCGATATATATTTGTAACTGGCGGCGTGGTTTCATCCTTAGGAAAAGGTCTTTCTTCAGCTTCACTGGCATACTTACTACAATCAAGGGGTTTTAAAGTAAGAATAAGAAAACTTGATCCTTATTTAAACGTTGATCCTGGAACAATGAGTCCGTTCCAACACGGAGAGGTATTTGTAACAGACGACGGAGCCGAAACAGATTTAGATTTAGGACATTATGAAAGATTCTCTGGAATTTCTGCAAAAAAATCAGACAATATAACAACAGGTAAAATTTATAATGATGTATTAAAAAAAGAACGCCAAGGTAAATATCTAGGTAAGACCGTTCAAGTAATACCACATATAACAAATCGAATAAAAGAATTTATTAAATTTGATATTAAAAATGAGGACTTTGTAATTTGTGAAATAGGTGGAACCGTCGGTGACATTGAAAGCTTGCCATTTTTAGAGGCAATTAGACAATTTTCAAATGAAGCGGGTAAAAAAAATACATTGTTTATTCATTTAACTCTTGTTCCTTACATGAAAGCTTCGGATGAAATTAAAACAAAACCAACACAACACTCCGTTAAAGAGCTTAGAAGCATAGGGATACAGCCAGATATTATTATTTGCAGATCGGAACAATCAATACCGCTAGACCAAAGAAAAAAAATATCTTTATTTTGTAATGTGTCTATTAGTGATGTCATTGAAACAGTTGATGTAAAAACTATTTATGAAGCACCAATAAGCTTTAACAAAGAAAAACTAGATGAAAGAGTACTTAAGTTTTTTAAAGTTAAATCTAGAAAAAAAGTCAATCTTAATCCATGGAAGAAAATTACTAAACTAGTTTTAAATGCTAAAAATAGTATAAATATTGCGATTATTGGAAAATACGTAAATTTAAAAGATGCCTACAAATCTTTAGACGAAGCATTAACTCATGGAGGTGTTGCCAATAATCTTAAAGTTAATCTTGTGAGAATTGAGTCTGATTTATTAAAACCAAAAGATATTGTAAATAAATTAAAAAATGTATCCGGCATATTAATCCCTGGTGGTTTTGGAAAAAGAGGTTCAGAAGGAAAAATAGCTGCTATAACTTATGCAAGAAAAAATAAAATTCCTTTTTTAGGAATTTGTTTTGGTATGCAAATGGCTGTTATCGAATTTGCAAGAAATAAGCTTAATATTAAAAAAGCTACTTCTAGTGAATTTGGATTTTCTAAATCTTCAGTCGTCGGTCTTATGAACGAATGGACCAAGAACGGAAAGTTAATAAGAGGTACCGACAAAAATTTAGGTGGTACAATGCGTCTTGGCAGTTATGAAGCTAGACTTTTAAATAATTCACTTATAAGCAAGATTTATAAATCATCTAAAATAAATGAAAGACATCGTCATAGATATGAAGTGAATATTAATTATAAGGAAGTTTTTGAAAAAAAAGGTATGATTTTCTCTGGATTATCACCTGATAATAAACTACCTGAGATTATAGAGCTCAAAGAACATCCCTGGTTTGTTGGCGTGCAGTTTCATCCAGAATTTAAATCTAGACCTTTAACACCACATCCTTTATTCTCATCATTTATAAAAGCCGCTAAAAACAATTCGAAAAAAAAATGATAAATCATAAAGTAAAATGCTCTAATTTTGAAATTGCCAACAACAAGCCATTCACTTTAATTGCAGGCCCCTGTCAATTAGAGGATGAAGCTCATGCAATCAAAATATCAGCCGAGTTAAAAAAAATCACTACTGATCTTGGGATTAACTTAATCTATAAAACATCTTTTGATAAAGCAAACAGAACAAGCATTAAAAGTAAAAGAGGAATGGGGTTAGTAAAATCTTTGCCCATATTTGACAAAATAAGAAAAGAAGTAGGTGTTCCAATTTTAACAGATGTTCACACAGCAGAACAATGCTCAATAGTTGCTGAACATGTCGATGTTTTGCAAATACCAGCATTTCTTTGTCGTCAAACAGATCTACTTATAGCTGCTGCCAAAACAGGAAAAATTATTAACGTTAAAAAAGGACAGTTCTTAGCACCGTGGGATATGGCTAACGTAGTTAAAAAAATTGAAGACACTGGTAATAAAAATATTTTAATAACAGAAAGAGGAGCAAGTTTTGGTTATAACACACTGGTTTCTGATATGCGTTCTTTGCCAATAATGTCTAAATTTGGTTTTCCAATCGTTTATGATGCCACACATTCTGTTCAACAACCAGGTGGCATGGGTGAGAAAAGCGGGGGACAAAGAGAATTTGTACCTTATTTATCTAGAGCTGCAATTGCCGTAGGTGTGGGTGCAATTTTTATAGAAACTCACGAAGATCCTGACAACGCTCCATCAGACGGACCAAACATGGTGCCTTTAGGTGAAATAAAAAACTTGTTAAAAAAATTAACTGAAATAGACAATTTAATTAAAAATAATTAAATGGTAAAAATTATCAATGTTAAAGGCAGACAAGTTTTTGACAGTAGAGGAAACCCAACAGTTGAAGCAGAGATACATTTAGATAATAATATTTTTCAATCAGCTATTTCTCCGTCAGGTGCATCTACAGGTGCATTCGAAGCATTTGAGTTAAGAGATAAAAATATAAATAATTTTCTAGGAAAAAGTGTAAACGAAGCAGTAAAAAATATTAATACTAAAATATTAAAAAGTTTAATTGGCAAAGACCCCTCAGACCAAGAAAATATTGATAATATTTTATTAAAATTAGACGGAACCGAAAATAAAAAAAATTTAGGAGCTAATGCAATTTTAGCTGTTTCTTTAGCTTCTGCAAAAGCAATTTCTGTTTCAAATAATGTTTCTCTTTTTAAAAATTTAGGAATTAATTTTTCATTACCAATTCCTATGATGAATATAATAAACGGTGGAGCTCATGCTGACAATGATTTAAGAATACAAGAATTCATGATCAGACCAGACTCAGCAAAATCCACTTTAGAATGTATAGAAAAATGTTTTTTAGTTATTAATAGTTTAAAAAAAATATTAAAATCAAAAAAAATGTTGACAAATGTTGGTGATGAAGGAGGATTTGCACCTTCCATTAATTCAAATGAAGAGGCACTTAGTCTAATTATAGACGCTATTGAGAGTGCTAAACTAACTCCTGGAAAAGATATTTCTATTTGTTTAGATGTAGCAGCAAACGAACTCATTAATAGAAATGGAAAATATTCAATTGAATCAAGCAACCATGTAAGTGTCGACGAAGTTATAAGTTATTATAAAAAATTAATTGAGAAATACCCCATTAAATCAATAGAAGATCCATTTGCTGAAGATGATTGGGAAGCTTGGAAAAAAATTACTATTGAAATAGGAAACAAAGTTCAGATTGTAGGAGATGATTTATTTGTTACCAATGAAAAGCGCCTTAAAAGGGGAATTGATGAAAAGTCTGCTAATAGTATTTTAATTAAACCAAATCAAATAGGCACCCTTTCTGAGACAATCAAAGTTATTAAGTTAGCAAAAAAGAATAACTTTAATACAATTATTTCTCATCGCTCAGGTGATACTGAAGATACTTTTATAGCTGATTTGGCAGTAGCGACTCAGTCTTCCCAGATAAAAACTGGTTCTTTAGCAAGGTCGGAGAGAGTAGCAAAATATAATAGATTACTAAGGATTGAAGAAGAGCTTGGAAAACAAGCTAAAATGTCTAAGATATAATAATGCAACTAATTAAAACTTTCAAAAATAGAAAAATTTTATTATTAAATATATTTCTTGTTTTATATGTTTTTATTAATTTGATTGGAGGTGAAAGAGGGCTAATCTCTTATTTTGAAAAAAAAAATACTGAAATACAATTAACTAAAAAAGTAAAAATTTTTAGTTTAAAACTCAACGATATTGAAAATAAAAATAATTTGTTATCAAAAAAAAATGATCTTGATTATTTAGACAAACTCTACAGAGAAAAATTAATGCTAGGTACAAAAAATGAAGTTTTAATAAAATTAAGATGATAAAAATTAAACCAAGACATCCAGAAAAAATAAACAAACCTATTAATCCAATTAAAAAAAAACCAGATTGGATAAGATCTAAAATAGTAAATTCACAAGTTTTTTTTCAGACTAAACAAGTTGTTAATCAAAATAAACTTGTGACAGTTTGTGAAGAAGCTAATTGCCCTAACATAACTGAATGTTGGAGTAAAAAACATGCAACTTTTATGATTATGGGAGATACTTGCACGAGAGCCTGTGCCTTTTGCGATGTTAAAACAGGCAAACCTACAAATTTAGATTCTTTTGAACCATACAAAATTTCAAATGCAGTTAAAAAACTTAATTTAAAACATGTTGTTATAACTTCAGTAGATAGAGATGATTTAGAAGATGGTGGATCAGATCATTTTTACAAAGTGATAAAAGCGACTAGAGAGAAAAATCCAGATACATCAATAGAAGTTCTTGCCCCAGATTTTTTACGTAAAGGAGATTCTTATAAAAAATTATTAGAAGCGGACCTAGATGTTTTTAACCACAATATTGAAACAGTTCCGAGGCTTTATACAAAAGTTAGACCGGGCGCAAGATACTTTGGCTCGCTAGAGCTTTTAAAAAATGCAAAAAAATATAATAAAAAAATATTTACCAAATCAGGGATAATGGTTGGTTTAGGTGAAAACAAAGATGAAATAATTCAGGTTATGGATGATTTAAGATTTGCAGAAGTAGACTTTCTTACGATAGGACAATATTTACAGCCATCAGTAAAACATCATCCTTTAGACAGATATTATCATCCAAATGAATTTAAAGAACTAGAGAATATTGCTAAAATAAAAGGTTTCCTTTTGGTTTCTTCGTCTCCATTAACAAGATCTTCATATCATGCAGATGAAGATTTTAAAAAATTGCAAGATGCTAAAAAAAATGTCTAAATGTCTACAGCGTCATTAACTAAAATAATTCATTGTAAAAAAAAAAATTTAATTGAAATGGTTTTGGATATTGAAAAATATCCAGAATTTGTTCCCTGGTGTTTAGATGGTGTTATTCATGAAAAAAAAGAAAGCATAGATATAATTGAAATAAAAGGCGACTTAAAAGTTGGCAAAAAACTTTTAAACGAAACTTACTCGAGTCTAGTTGTTTATCATAAAGAAAAAGATGAAATTACTGCAACAAATATTGATGGTCCTTTAAAGCATCTCAGGAATGAATGGAGGTTTAAAGAAATAAATGATTCCACACAAATAATATTTAATATTGATTTTGAACTTAAAAATATTTTTTTTAACGCAATAATGAAAAAATCATTTAATTTTGGTTTAAAAAAAATAGCTGATGCATTTGAAAAAAGAGCAAATTATTTATTTAAAAACCGTTAAAAAAATTATTTAAATCTACTTAGATAAAATTAGATGTTTTTAAGAATTAAATCCAATGAGCTATTAATTGCTGAATTTTGTATAAATAATCTTCCTTTATTTTTATACAGATATTTTTTAATTGTAATTTTTTTTTCCTTTTGAAATCCAATAAAAACGAGGCCGACTGGCTTCTTTCTCGATCCACCTCCAGGGCCAGCTATTCCAGTGATGGAAACGCATACTTTACTTTTACTAATTTTTCTTAAATTTCTTACCATTGATGAACAACATTCGCTACTAACAGCGCCATATTTTTTAATAATATTTTTGGGTACCTTTAAAATGCTATTTTTGGATTCATTAGAATAGGTGACCAAACCCATAGTAAACACTTTTGAAGAACCAATTACTGCGGTAATTTTGCTTGAAAGTATTCCACCAGTACATGATTCAGCTAAGGCTATTTTAAGTTTTTTTTTCCTTAAAATTTTTACAATTTTTTTACATTTAAAATTCATTAGATTAGTTTAGTTTTTATAAACATAAATATAATTAAAGTTAAAACAACGTACAACCCAGCTAAAACATCATCAAATATTACACCGAAACTATTTTTAAAATTTTTATCGAAATAATTTATTGGAAATGGTTTTTTAATATCAAAAAATCTAAATAAAATAAAAATATATAAATAAAACAAACAATTTTCTTCAAAACTATTTTTGAATCCATGAGCAAGTTCGTATAAACATATAGGTATTGCTTGACCAATAACTTCGTCGATAACTACCTCTTTTGGATCTTTATTTTCGCTTTCGATTATATAGCTTTTAACAGCGTAGAAAGAATAGAAACATATGAGAAGCAAACAGACTAAAATACTTAGACTAGAAAAATTTTTTAAATTAAATAAATAAAATAATACTAATACTGTGAGAAAAGAAGCAGCAGTTCCTGGAGCATATTTTATGTTCCCGACTCCACACAATGTTACAAACAATGAATTAAATTTCTTAATCATAATTAATTACTGAGGTGATTACTTCGCAAGCAATAGCTTTTTCCTTACCAATAACACCTAATTTTTCTGTAGTTTTACCTTTAATATTTATTTGATCTTTTGAAATTTTACATAGTTTAGAGATACTATTTATCATTTTATTTTTGTATTTTTTAATTTTAGGCGTTTGAGTAATAATATTTATATCTAAATTTTTGATATAGTAACCTTTTGAATTTATTAAAATTATGACCTTTTTTAAAAGAATAGTTGATCTAATGTTTTTATACTTTTTATTTTTGTCAGAAAATAATTGACCTATATCACCTAATTTACAGGCTCCAAGAATTGCGTCTGTTATCGAATGCAACACTGGGTCCCCATCAGAGTGACCTAAAGTTCCAAGCTTTGAATTAATTTTTAGGCCGGCTAAAAAAAGTTTTCTTTTTGGAACTAATCGATGAACATCAAATCCTATACCAAAATTGACTTTTGACATGTACATATTTTTTAAATTTTTAAGATCTAATTTATCTGTAATCTTAAAGTTGTTTTTTTCTCCTTCAATAAATTTAACTCTGTTCAAATCCATTAATAAAGAAATGTCATCATCCCTATATTTATCTTTATTATTATTATGCATTTTATAAATTTCACTTAAATAAAAGGATTGCGGTGTTTGTGTTAAGAAAAAATCATCTCGATTTTTTCCTATTATATATTCGTATTTTCCAGAGTAATGTTTCTGTTTGATTGCGTCTTGAATATTTATCACAGGTATAACGGCTCTATTTTTTTTCATCTGTTTTATTATTTTTTTTAAAAGACTCACTGAAAAATTTGGTCTAGCCGCATCGTGAATTAAAACTTTAGATGTACTGCTTTTTTTAATTAAATATCTTAATGCGTTTTCTGTAGATGACTGTCTTGTAGACCCGCCTCTTATGAGCTTTATATTTTTAAGCTTTAATTTACGCAATAAACTGAGGTGTTTTTTATTGTAAACAATAATAGTATCTCTAATTTCTTTGATATTTGATGTTTTTTCTATAATAATTTCTAATAAAGTTTTTACACCTATTTTTTGGTAAGGTTTTGGAAGATTTGACTTAAATCTTTGGCTATCACCAGCGGCTAATAAAATCAGGCAAAAACTCATTATATTAAGTTATATTATTTTTGTATAAATTATTGTTAATTATTAAAAATGTTTAAAATTATTAAAAACTTTAAGTGGATTATATTATCATCATTTCTATGTTTTTTGTTAGGAATTTTTACTTTTTTAACTTTTATTGATCAGAGCTTTATACCATTAACAAATATTAATCTACAGACACTTCTTATTTTAGATATAATTCTACTTTTATTCTTTTTTTATCTCATCTTCAGAAATGTATTAAGAATTTATACTGCTCAAAAAAAAAGCAAGATTGGATCAAAAACAAACATTAAATATATATCTCTTTTTTCACTTTTTACTTTTATACCATCATTAGTAGTGGCAATTTTTTCTTTATTTCTATTTAACTTTGGTATTCAAAATTTTTTTAATGACAAAATCAAATTAGCTGTAAATAATTCTTATGATGTAGCTAAAAATTATCTCGAAGACAGCAAGAGGTCCATTGAAGGTGATATCTTAATAATGAGTGTTGGTATTAATAGAGTTTCTGACTTGTTTTATTCTAATCCAACACGATTTGGTTCAATTTTATGGTCAGAGAAAATACTGAGAAAAATTGATGATGTTTATTTAATAGATAGCTCTGGAACTATTATTTTTTCAGATACTAAAAAAGTTGATAGTAAATTTATTATTCCTGTGGAAGAAAATTTTAAAAAAGCTTCAGAAGGTACACCTGTAATTTTAATTAACAACTTTAATTCAAAATCATCTGCCATGGTTAAAATTCCTAATTTAATAGATACATATTTGTATATCTCACGAAATATTGATCCAAAAATATTAAACTATTTAAATGAAACTAAACAAGCTGTAAATTATTATTATTCAGTAGAAAGCAAACAGGCAGGTATAAAACTTACTTTTGCAATTATTTATATAATTATAGTCACACTCTTGTTATTTTTATCAACTTTTATAGCAATTTCATTTGCAACAAGACTTACAAAACCTATAGTGAATCTTATTAAAGCCTCTGAAGACATTAGTAAAGGTGAGCTCGATACAAAAGTTAAAGAAGACGAAACTGATGAAGAGTTTAAAATTTTAAATAAAAACTTTAACAACATGATAAATAGACTAAAAAAACAACAGGATAAACTTTTATTATCCGAGAGATATTCTGCCTGGGAGAGTGTAGCTAGAAAACTAGCTCATGAAATTAAAAATCCACTTACTCCTATTCAGCTATCTATTGATAGTCTTCAAGAAAAATATTCTAAGAAAATATCAAGCGGACAAAAAGATTTTATAAGTTATTTAGAAACTATTAATAGGCAAATCAAGGATATAGAAAATTTAGTTAACGAATTCTCAAGTTTCGCAAGAATGCCAAGTCCAATTATAAGAAAAATAAATATTTTCAACGTAGTAAATAGAGCAGTAAATTTTATGTTAATGTCGTCCAAAACTGAAATAGTTTTATTAAAAAATAATAAAAATTTATTTATTAATGGAGATGAAGAACAACTCTATAGAGTTTTTATTAATCTAATAAAGAACTCTCTAGAATCTATTGATGAAATACAAGCCAAAAAGGCTAATTTTAAAGGTAAAATTGATGTAGATATTGCTACAGATAATGAATATATAGATATTAAAATTAGAGATAATGGCACTGGGATTATAAATACAAAAAAAATAATGACCCCATATTATACAACAAAAAAAAATGGAACTGGCCTAGGCTTACCAATAGTTAATAAGATTATAAGTGAACATTCTGGAGATTTTTCAATTAACCAAAAGGAAAGCGGAGCCGAAGTAATTATCTCTTTACCACCTATAAATGAAAAATGAAATATTAGTCATCGACGATAATTCTGATATACGATTTTTAATCTGCGACATCTTAAAACAAAAAGATTACATTGTAAGATCTGCAGCTAATTGTGACCAAGCAATTTTAGAAATTAAAAAAAAATTACCAGATTTAGCGATTATAGATATTAAGTTAGATAAAGGCGAAAAGGACGGCATTGATTTATTAAAATCAATTATGAATTTAAACAAGAAAGTGCCAGTTATAATGATCTCAGGCCATGCTAATGTACAAGTGGCAGTTGAAGCTATTCGTATTGGGGCTTATGAGTTTTTAGAAAAACCTTTTTCTACAGAAAAAATATTAAATTATGTTAAGAGAGCTTTAGAAAGCGCTTCTTTAAAGAAAGATAAAGAAAATTTAGAGAGTAAACTTTTTCACTCATTTGAACTAATAGGTAAGAGTTCAGAAATTTCTAGAATAAAAAAAAACATTAATAAAATAGCTATTGCTGAAAGTAGAATTTTGATATCAGGAGAAACTGGAACAGGCAAAGAACTAATTGCAAGAAAGATTCACAAAAATTCATTAAGATCAAAACATCCTTTTGTAGTTTTAAACTCAGCTTTATTAAATGAGCAAAGGTACGAAAAAGAATTATTCGGAGAAGAATTAAATGATGGAACAATATCTTATGGTGTATTAGAAAAATCTAATATGGGAACTTTGCTCATAGATGAAGTTTCTGAGATACCTTTGTCAACACAAGCTAATATACTAAGAGTTTTAATTGATCAAAAATTTAAAAGAATAAACGGCTCAAAAGATATTAGCGTCAATATAAGAATTATTTCGACTACATCAAAAAATCTACAAAATTTAGTAAACAAAGGATTGTTTAGAGAAGATTTTTTTCATAGATTAAATGTTGTACCTTTAGAAGTACCTTCTTTGCAGTCAAGATCTAGCGACATACCTTTATTGATTAACTACTTTAAGAATAAATTAGCAGAATTAAATGGTGTTAAAGAAATTAATTTGGACACCTCTAACGATCTTTTATATACATATGAATGGCCTGGCAATATTAGAGAGCTAAGAAATTTAATTGAAAGAATAACTATACTTTCAGTAAATGAAAATGAAAAAGATACAAATCAATTATTAAGTGAAATACTAACTAAAGATCCAAAAATATTATCAGTTGAAAATACATTTAATGAAACAATGAAATATCCTTTAAAAGAAGCAAGGGAAGAATTTGAAAAAAAATATTTATTAAATAAAATTAAAACAAATAATGGAAACATTTCTAAAACAGCTAATGAAGTGGGCATGGAAAGATCAGCCCTTCATAGAAAACTCAAATCATTGGGTATAAAAGGCATAAATTAATTATGAATATAATTATTTGTGGAGCAGGAAAGGTAGGTTTTTCAATTAGCAAACAACTATCTGCTCAAGGTCATTCAATAACAGTCATCGATCAGTCCTCAGACGATATAAAAAAAATTAATGACACCCAAGATGTGAAGGGGATTGTAGGTAGAGCTACGTTACCTTCAGTTTTAGAAAGTGCCGGAGCAGAGTCAACAGATATGATTATTGCTGTAACAAGAAATGACGAAATTAATATGATTATTTGTCAACTTGCTAGCTCCTTGTTTAACATATCAAAAAAAATTGCTCGAATTAGATCTAAAGAATTTCTAGAAGGTAAGTGGAGTAAATTATTTAACAAATCTAATATTCCTATAGATGTTATTATATCACCAGAAATAGAAGTAGCTAAATCACTTTTTAGAAGATTAGAAGCTCCAGGAGCTTTAGACAACGTGCCTTTTGCAAAAAATAAGGTAAAAATGTTAGAAATTTCTATTGAAAAAAATTGTCCAATAATAAATACGCCATTAAAAAATTTAACTGAAAAATTTCCAGATTTTAAAGCAAATATATTAGGAGCTGTAAGGCAGGGAAAGTTTGTTTTTTTAAAAAAAGACGAAAAAATGTTAGAAGGTGATAATGTTTATTTAGTAGTGAGCAGTGAGCAGCTAAATCAAATCTTGAAAGCCTTTGGTCATGAAGAAAAGACTTCAAAGAAAATATTAATAATTGGTGGTGGTAACATCGGATTACATTTAGCTAAAATGTTAGAAACTCATTTTGATGGAGCTAGAATAAAAATTATTGAAAAAAACAAAGATAGAGCAGAACAAATTGCTACAGAACTTTCTTCTACTATTGTAATAAATGGAGACGCATTAGATGAAGAAATTCTCAAGGAAGCAAATATAGAAGATGCAGAAACTGTCTTAGCACTAACAAATGATGACGAAAATAATATCATGGCTTGTGTTTTGGCAGAGAAAACAGGGTCTGAAAAAAACAAAAGAACGATTGCAATAGTAAATAAATCAAATTACAGCTTATTACAAAAATCTTTAAACATTGATGATCTTGTAGATCCACGTATGACTACAGTTTCTAGGATAATGGAACATGTT
>TARA_B110000211_G_scaffold100233_1_pt1 | contig 14988 bp, 13 predicted proteins | sample TARA_B110000211 | Tara Oceans TARA_B110000211 (sample SAMEA4397516) | marine metagenome | biome: Polar Biome; feature: [DCM] deep chlorophyll maximum layer (ENVO:01000326); material: water (ENVO:00002006), including particulate matter (ENVO:01000060) such as... | depth 30 m
ACTATTCACTAAATTCGTGAACATTTTAAAACCAAAAATATGCTACATACAGTACGCCATTTTCTAACCGCTGCCGGAGTTTTCGCAGCTAGTTTCATGTCTGCACAGACAATCACCCACACAATTGCCGATGTTCAAGGAGAGCTTTTCGCATCTCCATTGATTGAACAAGTTGTTACTGTTCAAGGAGTTATTACAGCTGCAAGTGATTACAGCTATTTCATACAAGATGGATCGGGACCTTGGAATGGCGTTTACGTATACGACAATACAAATCTACCTGCTGTAGGAGATCACGTCATACTACAAGGAGAAGTGATTGAATATTACGACCTCACTGAGATCACGAATATTACTTATTTTGAAACTGTAAGCTCAGGCAATGATCTACCAGCGGCAGTTGAGCTCACGACTGGATTTATTGGAACCTCTGGAGAACCTTACGAAGGTTGTCTAGTCAAGGTGTCAAATGCAGCTTGTACGAATACAGACCTGGGATTCGGTGATGCATATTTTGATGACGGATCTGGAGATTGTATGATTGACGATATGCTTTACACTCCTGATCCAGCTTGGATGTTAGGTGAATACTACTCAGTTACTGGTGTTCTTACATACACATATGAAGAGTATAAGATAGAACCAAGCAGTTCCGCCGATGTGAGTATAGGGATGGCTGTAGGAGCAATAGAAGTTTCTGTGATTAATGTTTACCCTAACCCGACAGTTGATGTTTTAAACTTCAGACTGAACTCAAATGCCAAGGCCTACATATATGATACAAATGGGCGTCTTGTGTTCACACAAGATGTTGCTTCTGGAGAAGTTAACTTAGATGTAAGTGGATTACGCCATGGAACATACAGAGTTGATTGTGTTTCTGAAACCTCAATAATGAGAGCAAGTTTCGTGAAGCAGTAACTCTTATACCTTATTGTTATCCGCGTAGCGAGAGCCCGCGTATAATTCATATCCCAGCCACCGACATTCTAAAGGGCCATTGTGCACTTTGAGTCGGTGGTTACTTTTTAAGCCTATATGCTTAATTGCCTCAGGATTGGATGAAATAATCCAAGCCTTAAATCCTGGCCAATTAAACTTGAGTCGGTCGCCCATAGCGCCGTACATCTCATCGATATCTTCAGGTTCCATTCGCTCTCCATAAGGAGGATTGAGGACAACCATTCCTCCCTCAGTCGTATTGGGCTCTGATTTGAAGAAGTCTACAAGAGATACCGTTACATCGTGAGAAGGAAGATCAAGTTGAGATAGCGCATATTTTGTTTGGGATATCGCATCCGGATTTATATCCGAAGCATATATAGTTGTGGGAATAGGCTCATTAAAGTCCATAGCTTCGTCACGAATCGTCATCCAAGCAACTCGGTTAAAGTTTTTCCACTCCATAAATGCGAAGTGAGAGCGATTCGCTTGAACAGGAAGGCCTGAAGCCCAAAGTGCTGCTTCACACGCGAAGGTTCCTGAACCACACATAGGATCATATAGGGTAATTCCAGGCTCCCATCCGCTAAGAGCTAAAAGCCCTGCGGCGAGAACTTCGTTTAGAGGTGCAATCGCCTTACGTGATCTATAGCCTCTTCTAGATAATGGCTCTCCACAAGCATCAAGAGAAAGAGTTACGTCTTCTTTACTAATATGAAGGTGAATTCTAGCATCTGGGTTGTCTCTATCGACGGAAGGCCTCTCCCCTGTTTTGGCTCTGAATCTATCCACAATAGCATCCTTGAGACGTAAAGTGGCAAACTGATCGTGCTTGAAGCTTTCTGAATAAATGGTCGAGTCTATTGTGAATGAACCATCTTGATTCATGATATCTTCCCAAGATTTTCTTGCAGCAAGTTTGTAAAGCTCATCAGTGTGATTTGCTTTGAACTGATATAAAACACGAAGAACCTTTAAGGTAAAGCGAGCATGCATACAATGACGGTACATCACCTCAGCGGTAGCAGTAAAGCCCACACCTCTCCTCCCTAATTTAATTTCTGTTGCCCCGTGTGCTTCTAACTCATTTGCGACAAGCTGCTCTAAACCAGAAAGAGTTTTTGCATGGTATTTAGCTGTGGGTACGTTGGAAATATTCATTTTCTTTGGCTTCTTAAATCTAACTTTGTTAATGGAATTATCCTCCCTTACGCTTTACTAAATAACCGTCTTTTTCTAATCTAGAAACAACCTTATCTCTGTGGTCGCCTTGGATTAGAACGCACCCTTCTTTAACTGATCCACCTACCCCGCACATTACTTTAAGGTCCTTACCTAGCTGTAGCAACTGTGAAGCAGGACCGTTGAACTCTTCAACAAGAGTCACAGGTTTCCCAGCTCTTTGCTTGCGATCAAGACTAACGTAAAGTTTACAATCCGAAGGCGTCCAAGAAGAATCATCTTCCGCCTGGTTTTCATCATCCAAACTGATGCTAGAATTTGTGCTAAAAACCAATCCATCGTTATTGCGTCGTCGTTTTGCCATCTTGTTTGCAAATATTGCGCAAGGTACGAGGTAGATTTGCAGCATGGCACATTTCGAGGACGCAACAAATGAATATTCCACAGTTCATTCTTCTTCTGAGGGAGAGGTGTTATCTAGATTGAGAAGGGCTACATGGCTTTCGACAACAAAACCTCAGATGTTAAGTGATCCTATTCAGGGAAGGTTTTTAGCGATAATAAGTAAAATGATTAAGCCTGTGAGGATTTTAGAGTTCGGTACGTTTACCGGGTACGCTACAATATGCCTGTCTGAAGGTCTTGAGAAAGGTGGCATTATTGATACTGTCGAGATTAACGATGAGCTACAGGAAATTCACGATAAGTACTTTCAAGAAGCAGAGATAAGCGAAATCGTGAGAAGGCATTACGGACACGCCCTGGAAATTATGAAGAGTGGAGAGATTGAGGGTCCTTATGATTTGGTTTGGATTGATGCAGATAAGGAACACCAAATTGAATATGTATCGTTTGCCATTTCTAACCTAAGAACTGGGGGATGGCTTCTGATCGACAATGTGATTTGGGGCGGGGCTGTGCTCGATAAGAAGAAGCTTGATAAAGCTGATTCTGGAGCGTCAAGAATACACCGACTTAATCAGTATATCGTTGAATGTAAAAAGGTCGAGAATGTACTCATCCCGGTTTGGGATGGATTACAGATCTTAAGAAAAATCTAAGCCACTACGGCAGCAACCGCATCAGCAGCCTCTTGAAGGAGGATAACCGAAGTCACTTCTAAGCCAGACTCATCAATGAGTTTTTTTGCCTCAGTAGCATTGGTTCCTTGAAGACGAACGATGATAGGAACGTCTATGTTCCCCATGTTCTTGTATGCATCGACAACTCCTTGAGCAACGCGATCGCAACGAACGATTCCACCGAAGATGTTTACTAGGATAGCTTTAACTGCTTTGTCTTTTAGAATTATCCTGAAAGCTTGCTCAACACGTGCTGCGTCTGCAGTTCCTCCAACGTCTAAGAAGTTAGCAGGCTCTCCTCCGCTAAGCTTAATGATATCCATGGTAGCCATCGCGAGTCCAGCACCGTTCACCATGCAACCTACGTTTCCGTCGAGTTTCACATAGCTAAGACCAATTTCGTCAGCTTCTAATTCTGTTGGATCCTCCTCTGATTTATCACGCATATCAGCATAATCTGGGTGGCGGTATAGAGCATTCTCGTCAAGACTCACTTTAGAATCGACAGCAATGATTTTATTGTCTGATGTTTTTAGGACAGGGTTGATCTCAAACATTGAAGCATCACACCCTACGTAAGCGTCGTACAACTTAAAAATGAACTTCGACATTTGCTTGTAAGCCATTCCGGTTAAGCCTAAATTGAAAGCGATACGACGGGCTTGGAAGGCCTGAAGGCCAACTCCTGGATCTATCGTCTCTGTGTATATCAGGTCCGGTGTGTTTTCAGCAACAGCCTCAATATCCATTCCTCCTTCAGGAGAGTACATGATGATATTCTTTCCTGAAGATCGATCAAGCAGAACCGAGACATAAAACTCCTCTGTCTCAGATTCACCAGGATAATATACATCTTGAGCAACAAGAACTTTATTTACCAACTTACCCTGAGCTGAAGTCTGGGCAGTAACGAGGTGACCTCCAAGGATACCCGAAGCGACATCTTTTACTTTGTCTATGCCTTTCGCGAGCACTACTCCATGCGATCCGGTCTCAGTGACTATTCCTTTCCCACGACCACCTGCATGAATTTGGGCTTTAAGAACAAACCACTCAGTGCCCGTCTTCTCAGTTAGATGTAAAGCCGCTTCGTAAGCCGATTCAGCTGAATCAGCAACTAACCCTTCTTGAATGGAAACTCCAAAACTTTTGAGGATAGTTTTCCCCTGGTATTCGTGCAGATTCATATTCTTGCTTTTAAGAGATGATTTTCGGACGCAAAGTTAGGGAAATTTCGAAGGTTGAGTGCTAGATTGCACACGTGATTAAAGTAAATAATATTCAGAAGTCCTTTGGAGAGCTTGAAGTACTGAAGGGCATTACAATAAATGTGGCTAAAGGCGAAGTGGTGAGCATCGTAGGAGCTTCAGGAGCTGGTAAAACAACTTTACTTCAAATCTTAGGCACGCTTGAAACTCCATCTTATGGAGAGCTAGTTATTTCAGACCAAACAGTCTCAAATTTATCTAGAACTGCGTTGGCTAACTTTAGAAATAAACATATCGGATTTGTGTTTCAATTCCATCGATTACTTCCAGAATTCACGGCATTAGAAAACGTCATGATGCCAGCTTGGATTGCTGGGGTAAAAAATGCTGAAGCAGAAAAACGTGGAAAGGAATTGCTCTCTGATTTAGGACTTGCTAGCAGAGGAATGCATTTACCTTCCGAATTGTCAGGAGGTGAACAGCAACGAGTTGCAGTGGCAAGAGCTCTTATGAATAAGCCAGATGTTTTGCTTGCAGATGAACCTTCTGGAAATTTAGATTCTGAAAATGCTGGGATGCTTCACGATTTGTTTTTCGAACTTCGAGATAAGCTAGGGCTTACGGTAATTATTGTCACCCACAACGAGGATCTTGCCTCAAGAGCAGACCGAACATTAAGGATGGCTGATGGTGTTATTGTTTCGTAAAACCGAGCTTTGTTGCGAAAACATTCTTAATTTTAGGAACAAACTATTTTTACTGCACTAATTCTACCTCATTAAAATCAAATGCAAAAGATTAATTCCCTGAAAGAGTACCGAGATGAGTATGAGCTTAGTGTAAAAGATCCTGAGGGTTTTTGGGCGGATAAGGCCAGTAGCTTTTCGTGGAAGAAGAAATGGGACAAGACCCTTGAGTGGAATTTCGATGAACCTAAAGTGAAATGGTTTCTCGGCGGGAAGATGAATATCACTGAAAACTGCTTAGATAGACATCTTGAGGAGCGAGGAAATCAGGTGGCTATTCTTTGGGAACCCAATGATCCTAAGGAGGATCACATAAAAATTACATACAGGGAGTTACACAGCCGAGTGAATGCATTTGCAAATGTGCTCAAAAGAAATGGCGCTTCGAAAAGTGATCGTATTTGTTTGTATATGCCCATGACCCCTGAGCTTGCAATTGCGACTCTAGCGTGTGCGAGGATAGGAGCTATGCACTCAGTTGTTTTTGCAGGTTTTTCCGCCAGGTCTTTGGAGGATAGAATTAACGATGCTTCTTGCAACCTTATTGTTACTGCTGACGGTGGTTTTAGAGGCTCGAAGGTGATAGAGTTGAAGAAAATTGTCGATTTGGCTCTTGAAAATTGTCCCAGTATTGAAAAGTCTATCGTATTAAAAAGAACGGGAGGAGAAGTTGAAATGAAGGAAGGAAGAGATGTTTGGCTTCATGAGGAATTAGAAAAAGTGGACGACGTTTGTCCTGCTGAGACAATGGACAGCGAGGACGAACTTTTTGTGCTTTACACTTCAGGATCAACTGGTAAGCCAAAAGGTGTGGTGCACACTTGTGGTGGGTATATGGTGTATGCTGAGTATAGCTTTCGCAATGTCTTTCAATATAAAGATGGTGATATTTATTGGTGTACCGCAGACATAGGATGGATCACTGGTCATACTTATATCGTGTATGGGCCCTTGCTCGCGGGAGCAACCACTGTGATGTTTGAGGGAGTGCCAACCTACCCAGACGCTGGACGCTTTTGGGACATCTGTGACAAACACAAAGTGAACCTGTTTTATACAGCTCCTACCGCCATAAGAGCTCTTCAGGCTTGCGGACTTCAGCATGTGAAAGATCACAGTTTAGATTCTTTGAGAGTTCTTGGTTCAGTGGGCGAACCGATCAATGAAGAAGCTTGGCACTGGTATAATGATGAAATTGGAAAAGGGAAATGCCCCATTGTTGATACGTGGTGGCAAACAGAGACTGGTGGAATTATGATTTCTCCGCTAGCAGGGATTACCCCGCTTAAACCAAGCTATGCAACACTTCCGCTACCAGGAATTCAACCATGCCTAGTTGATTCTGATGGAATAGAAATTGAAGGAAATGACGTGCAAGGAAATCTATGTATCAAGTTTCCTTGGCCCAGTATGATTCGAACCACCTATGGAGATCACGAACGATGCAAACAAGTTTATTTCTCGACGTACAAAGGAAAATACTTTACTGGAGATGGTTGTAGGAGAGATATTGATGGTTTTTACAGGATTACTGGACGCGTTGATGATGTTATTAATGTCAGCGGACACAGGTTTGGCACAGCCGAAATTGAAGCTGCAATAGACGAGCATGAAAACGTTGTTGAAACAGCGGTTGTTGGATTCCCTCATGAAATTAAAGGTCAAGGGATTTACGCTTACGCAATTTGTTCAAAGCAACCAGCAAATATTGAAACATTCAAGAAAGAAGTGAATGCTGTTGTGATTGAGATGATCGGTCCTATTGCCAAACCCGACAAAATTCAAATCGTTTCAGGATTACCTAAAACAAGATCTGGTAAAATTATGAGGCGAATACTTAGAAAAATTGCCGAAGGGGATGTGAATAACCTCGGGGACACATCTACATTGTTAGACCCAAGTGTGGTCGAGGACATCAAGTCTGGAGCAGGTCTTTAAGCTGAAACTATTGTTAAATAATATCTTTTTTATGATAGATGGCTGTCTTCGCAATTTTATCATGAAGAGCTTGTCTATCATCTCCTATCGCTAAGAAGCATCCTAAAAACATAACGAATCCTATGATTGAACCTAACGGATTAAGAAATATGAGTCCTGTTGCTAACGTAAGCATAGAAAAAACAGAAGATGCATTTTTAATCGCCCATCTTTTCAAATACAGTGTTGTGTCTCCACATGTACCATCATCGTTTGCTGCTTTATAACCAAGCATCATTTTTCCCGGGCTCGCTCCAGTAAAAGCTTCTATAATAGAATATATAAAATATCCGATTAAGACTCCACCTAGCATACCCATCAGTGCTCCTATTCCAGCACCTACACCCATAGCTTCGAGAGAAGATTCTAGCTCAGCTTGCTCATCAATCGCCAATCCTAAAACACCACCAGCTCCTAGACCTAAAAATGCAAGAAAAACACCAAAACCACCAGCGAAAAAGCCTCCTAAAATTACGTCAAGGATAGAAACTCCCAGACGAGGGGCAAAGCCAATACGGGGATTAGATTGAAGTTCCATGTTACTCTACAATTAAATTTGTGGTGTAAAGAGACTCACCACTCGTTGACAAAAAAGTCATGATGTAATAGCCTTTCGCTTCTGGTAAATCTAACACCAACATTGGTGAATACCCATTTACATTGTGTGACATCACCGCTCTTCCAGAGTAATCAGAAACCATTACACTACTCACCTTCGTTGTAAGTGAGTTAAGTTGAATGATTAATCTTCCATTAGAAGGATTCGGAAACACCTCTGGATCATTCATGATAACTTGAGGAACATCATTCGTAGGGCAGTAAATTCCGTTGGGAGCAAGTTGTGGCAATTTATAAGCAGCGTTATTTACTATACTGTGCATCATTACATCAACGTTTTCAAAAAGTTCAGGAGAACAAGGCTCCCACTCCTCTTCAATTGCTGTACATATTTCTGGAGTATTGAGCACTCCCATATCTGTTGCAATGCACCAGTATAGATACTCAATCGCCATACATTGATAATCACACGTAACGTCAGTATAGTGGTACCAAGCCTCTTCGGGATAAGATCCTGGCACACCTAAAAATTGTCCACCTCGTGCAAGATCCATAGCTTGACAAAGTTGTGATGCACCAGGTGTGTCAAGCGCGAAAATGGCTGGGTAAAGTTCAACATGACCACAAACATTTATGGTGTGTAAAATTTCTTCTAAGCTAGCATCTTCAAACCAATCAACAGGAGCCCATGGAGCTATTTCCTGAGAATATAAGACTGCTGAAACGCAGAATGAATCATCCCAATTGTCCATCATGGCATTTTCGGCAGGGGATCCTTCTTCAGAAAACAGTGGCATGACAGCATTAATACTAATTAACTGTTCAGCCAAATCGAGATCATCAACTACCCCATTTTCATCATTATCTAAAAGCTCTGCTCCAATAGAAGCTGCATGAAGCAATTGAGCATCGCTTACTCCAGGTTCTGCATAAAACTTAATCGTTCCTAAAACATCTATATATCTATCGAATTCAGATAAAGAAGGATTTTGAACGTCTGGATTAGCAAGGATATCAAGACAAGAAGAGGTTTGGGCTAAGGGAACAGCAGCGGTTAAAAGAAAAAGAAAGACAAATGTATATTGCTTTTTAAACATGCTGTAATGTACACAAAAAGTAAATGTAAATCAAGAATGTATACTGATATGGAGTTTTCAGATTTGATCTTAATTAATTCCATGATTTAATATCGGTGAACAAAGCCACAACAATCAATTCCACACTAACCTCAATATTGTTAATCTATATTTCAACAAGATATATATATTTGAATTGTTCGTATTTATTATGCATGCATAGGAAGTTTGTTGTAACTTGTGCGCAAATAATGCCAAGACAAGAGACGATAGATTTTAATTTGAGATGGGGTTGGGCTAAGCTCGCCCGTCTTTACTCAGCTGAAGCAGATAGACGAGGAATTACTTTGTCCGTAGGTTATGCACTTCTAAGTATTGAACGTGAAGGAACACCGAGCACTAAGCTGGGACCAAGAATGGGCATGGAACCTACTTCACTTTCTCGTACTCTTAAAGGAATGGAAGAAAAGGGGCTTATAGAACGGCGCCCTGATCCCAAGGATGGAAGATCAGTTAGAGTATTCCTGACTCCACTTGGAGTTGACGCTCGCCGCCAAGCAAGAGATCTTGTCGTTGGAATTAACAAACGCCTAGCGGCAATGCTTGGCTCAGAAACATTAAAAGAACTAAACGAAGGTCTTCAACGATTAAACTCGATTCTCGAAGATCCAGAACACCTAATGCCATTAAAAAATGAGCACACCTATTAAAACACATCAAATTCGTCGGGTTGCAGTCCTTGGATCGGGAGTTATGGGGTCGGCTATTGCCTGCCACTTAGCCCAAACAGGGTCAGAGGTACTACTCCTCGACCTGCCCTCAAAAGAAGGCCCAAGAAATAGCCCAGCAGAAGGAGCACTGAAAGCTTCTCTGAAATCAAAACCAGCTCCCCTTTATTCAAAGAGGTTTGTGAAGCGTATTGAATGTGGGAATTTTGACGATGACCTGAGTCGAATTGCCGAATGTGATTGGATTATAGAAGTTATCGTAGAGAGGTTAGATATTAAACAACAGCTTTTTGAGCGCGTAGAGAAATATCGCAAGCCAGGAACTCTTATTACTTCAAACACGAGTGGAATTCCAATTTCTCAATTAAGCGAAGGGCGTTCTGAAGATTTCCAAAAGCATTTTTGTGGAACACACTTCTTTAATCCTCCTCGTTATTTACAGCTCCTAGAAATAATACCTGGACCTAAAACCGATCTGAGAGTGATCGATTTCTTTGTGGGGTATGGAGAGTCCGTACTCGGGAAACAGAGTGTTCTATGTAAGGACACTCCAGCGTTTATTGCCAACAGAGTCGGGGTCTTTGCAATCCAGGCGCTTTTCCACACTGTAGAAGATATGGGGCTTTCAATTGAGAAAGTTGATAAACTTACCGGCCCAGCTATGGGTAGACCTAAGAGTGCGACATTTAGGACTTGTGACGTTGTCGGGTTAGACACGTTGGTTCACGTCGCCAATGGAGTAGCATCGAATTGTCCCAATGACGAAAGATCTGAATCTTTTGCAATTCCAGGATATGTTCAGCACTTGGTAGATAACAACTGGTTAGGAAGTAAGTCCGGTCAGGGATTCTACAAGAAGACGAAGGATGCAAAAGGAAAAAGAAATATTCAAGTTCTCGACCTTAAAACACTCGAATATAGAGATCAGGAAAAAGTAAAGTACGCAACACTCGAGGCCGCAAAACAGGTAGACGATCTTAAGCCTAGGACCAAGCTGCTTTTCAATGGCAAAGACGAAGCCGGGGACTTCTATCGCAGAATTTTTACCGATGTGTTCTCGTATGTGAGTTATCGCATCCCGGAGATTAGCGATGAAATATACAGAATAGACGATGCGCTGAGAGCTGGATTCGGTTGGGAGTTAGGTGCTTTCGAGAGCTGGGATGCGATCGGAATTAAAGAGGCTAGCGACATTGCGAAAGAGCGTGGGCATAACGTTGCGGATTGGGTGGGCGAAATGCTCGAAGCTGGTCATGACTCCTTTTATAGAGTCGCTAATGGTTCGAGGGAGTGTTATGATCCCGTGAGTAAAACATATAAAGTGATACCAGGCCAGGATGGTAGGGTGAATCTAGAGTATTTGGGTGACGATAAGGTAGTTTGGTCTAACAGCGGAACCACAATTAAGGACATAGGGGATGGAATTCTAAATATCGAATTTCACACCAAGATGAACTCAATCGGCGGGGAAGTACTGCAGGGTCTTAACAAGGTGATTGATCTAGCGGAAGAGGGATACAGAGGAGTGGTGGTCAGCAACAACGGGGGTAATTTTAGTGCCGGAGCTAACGTAGGGATGATCTTTATGCTGGCTGTGGAACAAGAATGGGAGGAACTCGACGCGGCGGTGAAGTACTTTCAAGACACAATGATGAGAATGCGCTACTCGGGGATTCCAGTGGTAGCAGCGCCTCACAATATGGCTCTTGGCGGAGGTTGTGAACTGTGCTTGCACGCTGATAAAGTTATTGCACACGCTGAAACATACATGGGCCTAGTAGAGTTTGGAATAGGAGTAATCCCAGCTGGTGGAGGAACAAAGGAATTTGTATTAAGACTATCTGACTCATTTAAGGACGGAGATATTAGAATTAATGCAATGAGAAATAGCTTCCTTACTATAGGACAAGCTAAAGTTGCAACTTCAGCATACGAGGCTTTTGAACTGGGATATCTTGTGGAGGGTGTGGATGAGGTTTGTGTAAACCGTCGCGATCAACTTGCAATGGCTAAAGCATCCGCAATTCAACTAGCAGATTCTGGCTACACACAACCTATAGAACGCAAGGACATTACTGTTCTCGGTTCTGAAGGGATGGGGATTGTCTATGCAGGAGCAAACGCAATGGCCGCCGGAAAGTATATCTCAGAGCACGATAAGTTTATTAGCGAAAAACTCGGAAGAGTAATGTGTGGTGGAGATCTTACCGCTAAGCAGGAAGTGAGTGAACAGTATTTATTAGGTCTAGAAAGAAGGGCATTTGTGGAGCTATGTACAGAGAGGAAAACGCTCGAGCGCATGCAGTCTCTTATTCAGAAAGGTAAAATCTTAAGAAACTAAACGATTATGGACGCATATATAATTGGAGGCTATCGATCTGCGGTAGGCAGATCAGGAAAAGGCGTTTTTCGCTTTATGAGACCTGACGATTTAGGTGAGCAAGTTATTCGCCACCTCATGAATGACTTTCCTCAGCTTGACAAAGAAAGAATAGACGATGTCATTGTCGGAAATGCAACACCCGAGGCTGAGCAAGGACTCAACATTGGAAGAATGGTGTCATTAATGGGATTAGATACCGAGAAAGTTCCAGGAATGACAATCAATCGCTATTGTGCTTCTGGATTAGAATCAATCGCTATTGCTTCTGCGAAAATTCACGCTGGAATGGCTGATTGCATTCTTGCAGGAGGAATTGAAACGATGTCTCCGATTCCTTTCGGAGGTTGGAGGTTGGTTCCTAACTTTAAAGTTGCAAAAAACAACCCAGAGTGGTATTGGGGAATGGGGCTTACAGCTGAAGCAGTTGCTCATGAATACAATATTAGTCGTGAAGATCAAGATGCATTCGCTGTGGAAAGTCACATACGCGCTGCAGCAGCGATTGACGCCGGTAGATTTGCTACGGGGATTGCGCCTGTTACCGTCGAAGAAACATACCTAGATAAGGATGAACGACCAGCTACACGTAGTACAGTGGTCGACACAGACGAGGGAGTTAGAAGAGGCACAACAATAGAAGCTTTGGCAAAATTAAGAGCTGTATTCGCTCAAGGTGGGTCAGTGACTGCCGGAAACAGTTCACAAACATCAGATGGAGCATCTTTCGTTCTAGTAGTAAGTGAGAAAATGCTCAAAGAACTCAATGTAGAACCCATCGCAAGACTGAAGGCTTATCACGTAAGTGGTTTAGAACCTAGAATAATGGGAATGGGGCCTATTCACGCAGTACCTAAAGTATTAGAGCGTGCTGGACTTAAGCCTGGAGATATTGATTTATATGAACTGAACGAGGCTTTCGCTTCACAAAGTGTAGCGGTTACTCGTGAGTTGGGACTAGACCCAGCGATGGTAAACGTAAATGGAGGGGCGATAGCACTGGGACATCCACTCGGTTGTACTGGTTCAAAACTTACAATACAGCTCTTAGATGAGTTGAAACTTAGAGAGGGGAAGCATGGAATTGTTACCATGTGTGTAGGTACCGGGCAAGGAGCTGCAGGGGTATTTGAATATTTAAAATAAAAAATTATGAGCGACGAAATAAAGAATATTGTAAAACCGATTACAGGCGGAGAGTTTATTATTCGCGATGTCAGCTGCGACGAGATTTTCACACCAGAAGAGTGGACGGAGGAACATCTGATGATGAAACAAACAACGATAGATTTCATTAATTCAAGAGTTAAACCTAACCTCGACGCGATCGATGCCCAAGAGGAAGGACTTATGACTCAACTACTAGAAGAGGCAGGAGAGCTAGGTCTATTATGTAGTTCAATTCCTGAATCCCTAGGTGGGATGGGGATGGACTTCAAAACGTCCATGATCATCACAGAAGGAACTGGTGGTGGCCACTCTTTTGCTGTGAGTTATAGTGCACACACAGGTATTGCAACACTTCCTATTCTGTACTACGGAAACGAAAGCCAGAAAAAAAAGTACATCCCTGGACTCGCATCAGGAAAGATAAAAGGAGCATATTGTCTTACTGAGCCCAGCTCAGGATCTGATGCAAATAGCGCAAAATCTCGTGCAGTATTAACCGATGATGGTATGCATTACAACCTTAATGGTCAAAAAATGTGGATCACCAATGCAGGATTTGCCGATATATTTATCGTGTTTGCAAAAATCGATGACGACGAAAACCTAAGTGCTTTTATTCTTGAAAAAGAGTACGAAGGAATTACAATGAACCCAGAAGAGAAAAAGATGGGGATTAAGGGATCTAGTACACGTCAGGTTTTCTTTAATGACGTTAAAGTTCCAATTGAGAACCTTCTTTACGAGAGAGGCAAAGGATTTAAAATTGCTGTTAACATATTAAATATAGGGCGTATTAAACTTGGAGGAGTGGTTATCGGATCGTGTAAAGAAGGTATCGCAATCTCTTCAAAATACGCTAACGAACGAGAGCAGTTCGGGCGTCCTATTTCTAAGTATGGTGCGATTCGTCATAAAATCGGCGAGATGGCCATCGCTACTTTCGCTTCTGAAACAGCTGTATATAGAGCTACACAGAATATCGATGATGCCATAGCAGCATTGGAAGCTGACGGAGTAGATCATGGAGAGGCTACCTTGAAAGGGATTGCTTCTTTTGCACCTGAGTGTGCTATGATGAAGGTGGTTTGTTCTGAAGTTGCTGACTACGTTGTAGATGAGGCAGTCCAAATTCATGGTGGTATGGGGTACAGCATGGAAACACAAGTCGAGAGAGCTTACCGCGATGCGAGAATAAACCGAATTTTCGAAGGGACGAATGAGATCAACCGCATGCTCACTGTAGACATGATTCTCAAGAAGGCGATGAAAGGAGAAATGGATCTTATGGGACCAGCTATGGAAGTGGCGAGCGAATTGACAGGTATTCCTGATTTCTCTCCTCCATCTACTGACGTTTACGAACGTCACCTTGCGTACATAAAGAACTTCAAAAAAGCGGTGCTAATGGTTGCTGGTTCTGCAGCTCAGAAACTCATGATGACCCTTGCTAAAGAGCAGGAAATCTTGATGAGCATAGCAGACATGATGAACTGGACTTACTGTGCTGAATCTACTGTTCTTAGAGTTCAAAAGATACACAATGCAAAAGGAGAAGAAGCCGCTGCACTCGCTCTTGACGCTATGCAGACCTATGTCTATACTGTAGCAGATAAGATTAACGTTGCAGGAAAAGATGCTCTAGTAGGATTTTCTGAAGGTGACGAACTGAAGATGATGATGATCGGAATGAAGCGTTTCACGAAAGTAGAGCCATTCAATTGTAAAGAAGCAAGACGAAGAGTTGCTGTAGCATGCTTAGAGAAAAACGACTATTGCTTCTAGTATATCATACTGTTTCGTAAAACCTATGTAAAGGAATTACACCAAGTATACCGCCTCTAAGATTTCGACATCTCTGAGGCGGTTTTATGATCAATATAGTCCTATTTTTACATCATGGCAAAGAAGCAAAATATTATCACAAAAAAGTCGGAGAAGT
>TARA_B110000211_G_scaffold165757_1_pt1 | contig 14984 bp, 11 predicted proteins | sample TARA_B110000211 | Tara Oceans TARA_B110000211 (sample SAMEA4397516) | marine metagenome | biome: Polar Biome; feature: [DCM] deep chlorophyll maximum layer (ENVO:01000326); material: water (ENVO:00002006), including particulate matter (ENVO:01000060) such as... | depth 30 m
ATGTTCGCTAAGATAAACAGCCAATACGGGCAAGGCTGCAATACTAAATGCTGCTCCCGATGTCATCACCATCGTGCGTACCAGTGCGCTCGAGTTTTTAAACGCATAAAACACGCTTTTAAACCCTATATCTAACGAGGCGTCAGTCTTTGGTAGTGCATGCTTTTTAGGGAAGCTTAAAATGAGTATGCCGGCTAACAGAGGTGTGAACACCAGCACACTGACAGCCACCTTGGTCGAGAACAGGGCGGATAAAGAAGCGACAATAAACGGGCCCAATGTGTGCCCTACCCCATAGGTAATGGTGTCCCAGCTTTGCGCCTTTCTAAGAGATGTATTGCTTGCGCTAACTAAACTTGGCAGCTGAGTGCCCAAGCCCCCCATAATAAACGAACTGCAAACACCACTTAGCAACAACGAAAACGCCAACAACCAAGCCAAATGCCTTTCAAAACTGAATATAGCCAAAAGAAAAAAGCAGGTGTAACTCAGCGCCGCCCCGCTAATAAGGTACTTAGGCTGCGAAACCCCATCCAACCAACGCCCGTATACTGGCCCTAACAAGTGGGGCAGCGTTAAACACGCCGCTAAAATGCCTGCCGCTTTTCCATCAAGCTCAAGGTTTCTAGCAAGCAATACGATGGCCACAATAGCGCCACCTGTTGCGGTGCGCGCGATAATGGCGGCTACAACATATTTGAATAATGGTGAAAAATGTTCTTTATTCAACGGTGGGCTACTCTTTTGGCTCAAGGCTACTTATTGGCTCAGGGCTGCTTATTGGCTCAAGGCTACTCTTTGGGCTCATGGCTGCTCTTGGCGCTGGGCTTTTGCGTTAGCATTGGCAACAGATTCAACCTGAGTCAGGTATAACTTAATCCAATGATAATTGCGTTAAAATCGCTTCGAGTTTTTGTTTATCTTCGGCCTGAAGGGGCTGTAGCGGATGAGGTAAACAGTTTGCTTCTGTGTACCCCAGTATTGCCGCCGCGGTGGCCATTACGCGCATACCGCCTTTATTGCGGGCGAATAAATCCCACAATGGGGTTAAGCGTTCAGATTGTGCTATTGCTGCTTGCGGCGATGTTGATTGACTCAATGCAATCATGGTTCTCACCGCATTAGGGAATAAACCTCCGAGTACAGATAACCATAAATCACATCCCGCCTGCATCCCCAAGGCACCAAATTTATCACCACTTACCCCAATGGCGACATGCTCTGGCACTATATTTCGCAGGCTCGAAAGTCGTGCTTTCCCAGCCGCATTACCATCAGCATTAGTATCAGCAAAAGGCATTCCGGGGATTTTAATCGCGCCAACGTTGGGAAGCTGGGTAACTTGGCGATATAGCTCGTCGCTGAAACTAAACTGGGTCACTCCAGGGTTCTCATAAATACATAAGGGAATTGAGATTTCAGCGGTAACCTTCTCGTACAGGCCAAATACTTCAGCTTCGTGTAGCGGGTGATAAGAAACCGGTGCTAACAGCAGCGCTTTCGCACCCGCTTGTTGCGCGGCTTCTGCGTTCTTCAATACATCATAGGTACGCAGTGAGCCAATGCCTACCATTACCGGCGTGTCGCCAGCTATTCCTACTGACGATTCAGTCACCTTAACTAGCTCATCCCTTGATAAATAGGGATATAAACCTGTAGACCCCATTGCACAAATCGACTCAACATTGGCCTGCTTCAGGTTGCCAATCAACTTTTCAAAAGCGTGAAAATCAATTTTTTCATGGTGAAAGGGCGTAAGAGGAAAAGCACACAATCCGGTGAACATGGAGGCTCCTAATGCGAAGGGCAAGCGATGTATTTAAGCGATTAACGTTACTATACATCAATCATACACTTATCATTCGTCCACATACATCTCGTTACCTTCTAAACTAGAACAACATTTTATGCTTTTGAAAAGCTGATCATAGATTTTTCATTACGGTATCTGCCCATAACGCGCCGTCTTGTTGGCAACGACCATAAAGACAAATATCTTGGTTTGATAAGCGCTCGAACGTTTGGCTATCAAATCGCTCAATACCAATCACATTAATAAGCAAGGAACCTAGCGCATTGTCATGTGTTAGTAACGCTTGTTTTAAATGGGCTTCTAGTTTCAAACTGCCGACTAATGTCTCCATGTTCACTTTAAAAATGGCATCTACACCTGATAGCAATCCCACTAGAAAACATTCTAAGGGGTTAAGCGAAACCTCCTCATCCTGATTATTAAACGCAATAAGTTCGAGGGTTTTTGCCCGTGCTAACAATGACCGGAATAATTCAGTTGGGCTAGTAGAAACAGACATTAGCGACATTACAATTGCCCACTGCTTAACAACATCTAGCCCTATGATAACAACGGCTTCCCGTACACTGTTTACATCTCGAACCAGTTGATAAAGCGGGCAGTTAATTAACAGCAAAATTTTAGTAGTCAGCACAGGATCTAATGAAATGATTTCTGCGACCTTATCAACCTCTATGTCGTTTTTACTGAATTCAGACACTAGCTGCAGACTACTGTTTTGTTTTTCGCTTATTTCTTTACCACCAATAATGGTAGGGTTTTCAAGGAAGTCGCCTTGAAATAGGTCAAACCCTAGCGCTTTACAATTTTCGTATACCGTTTGGCTTTCCACTTTTTCTGCCAGTATTAAGCACTTCGACTTCTTTAAAATTGGTAGGCTTTTACTAAGTTGTGACTGGGTCACGTTAAGCACATCAACTTTTATTACTTTAAGGTATTTAAAAAAAGAAGCTTTAGATGGGTCTAATGCATATTCGCTTAGCGCAAAATCAAAGCCTTTGCGTCGCAATTGCTGAATACGTTTCAGGTTTGATTCCGTAGGCTCTACCGAAGCCAATATTTCCAAAATTATGTTTGGTTTTACCGCATAAATATCATCAGTTTCACTCAAGAAGGTTTGATCGACGTTGATAAAAATAGGTACATCTAAATGCCGTTCACTTTCAGCGATACTCTCACAAACATTGGCTAATCGCTTTGTGGTCATAAACTTTTTTGATGGGCACACATTTACGCTTGAAGAGGTATCTTCCGCCCCTTCATCTAAGCATAAGAACTCACAAGCATAGATTTCGTGGTTTTCGTTAAATACAAGCTGCCTTGCAGTTAACACATCCTTCACCATCGGCTACTCCATAAGATTACTAGGCTGCGGCTGAAAATCGGCCACTAATTAAAATGCATTAGGAAGCAATAATTGTCCTTATCTAGACCGCGCTGATCTTCGCAATTATCGCTATTGTCATCTACATTAAAATTGTCGCGGTTTTAACTGGCTTCATTACAAAGCGAGAACAAAATTAATTAGAAAAACCTTATGTAATAAATATTTAAGACAGGTTTTTATAAAACTGTTTGGCGATTCTTAAATAATAGACCACCTTTTCATGACTATAAAAGATATTGAAATTAATAGAGACCTGAAAAAAACCCAAAGTCTCATAAATCTGTTTTATCATCCCGTGCTTGTGGTTAATAACGACTTGGACATTCTGGCTTCAAATAATAAGTTGAATGAAAGTGAGGCACTGTCTTCCAATTTGCCAACTATTATAGATGCCATAGTACCTTTGCTAAACGGCGAGCAAGAACTGGCTTTTTGCGTGATAGAAGGCGAAGAAAAACTGTGCACGGCCATGCCCATGGAACATGGGAGGACTCTAGTTAAAATTGCTCGCTCTAAGCCATCTGCGCTAGCAAAACGATACTATAACTTGGTTACCGCAATCGATAAGATACCCGATGCCGCAATAATTTGTAGTGACGGAAAGATTGACCTAGTTAATGAGCAATTCCAAAACATATTCCCTTTTTGCGGGAACAAAAGTTTAAACGGTGTGCCATTAGATTCCATTCTTAACGATTTTAGTGACTATTTCGCACAAGGGGATAGCCATCTACAGGCTGTTACCTATCGCTTTTTACGACGGAAATTTAATAGTAAGCAAGAGATGTCTTTGTCGTTCACAGCGCCCGACGGACAATTCTATGAGTATCGCGATAATCTCACTTTCACAGGTGGACGTGTTGGCCTCATTATCAATGAGTCACAAATAAAAGGGCTGAACGAGCAACTCGAAATCTCTTTTAATGAAGCCACTGCACTTAGCAATGCAAAAAGCAACTTCATGGCAGCAATGAGTCATGAGATACGCACCCCATTAAATGGCATTATAGGTCTGCTAGATTTATGCGAGCATCAAGAAGAGTTTAAAGGGAATGAGCTATTAAAAAGAGTGTCTAAAAGCTCTATCTCACTGTTAAGCCTCATCAATGATGTTTTAGATTTCACTAAGTTTGATGCCAATATGGTACAGCTCTCGCCGTCAGACGTTAATTTGAGAGTACTGTGTGAAGAGCTAATTAACACCTTCTATGGACAGGCAAAGCAGCAAAATGTGGAACTTACGTTGTTTGTCGATCCCGTCATATCTCGAATTGTTAGTGTAGATGAACTTCGCCTTACCCAAGTACTCACAAACCTTATTAGCAATGGTCTGAAGTTTAATCAAAAGCTAAATGCAACACTTCGCCTTGAGGTATTGCAAGATGATTTAACCAACTACATTCACTTCAACGTTATTGATAATGGGATTGGGATAGAGAGTACTAAAGTACATACGATTTTTGATCGCTTCACCCAAGCTAATGATGATATTCACAAAACGTTTGGTGGCACCGGACTTGGGTTAAGCATCTGTCAGAAAATAGTACAGTTAATGGGTGGCGGTATCTATGTAGACAGTGAGCTAGGCAAAGGCTCTACCTTTGTGGTGCAACTACCATTAGAAGCCTGCTCTGCGCCGGAAATAGAGCTAGCGCCAGCAAATTTAGACACGTTCACTTTTGAAACTAACAGCGCGGTATTTTTTAACGACCTCAATCGCTATGCACAGCGATTCCACTTTAAGGCCATCTTAACAGACGCCTTACCCAGTAACGCATTGCCAAACCACTTCTACTTACTGGATGCATCTAGCGGCTGTGAAACCGAAGTAATTAATATTGAACAGGCATTGCAAGATAACAGGCCTCCTATCCCTGTGCATCAAATCGCGCTGCTCGTGGATAATGTGAATATGCATGCCCAGCTAACTATTAAGCAAATTCATCTCGCTCCACTCAAGTTAGCCGAATTGTTAAGCCTAGCAGCACCACACTGCCCTTCCTTGTCGGCTACTGCTGCAAGTATGTCACCCAAAAACATTTCCGACCGATTGCGAATTTTAGTAGTAGAGGACAACCCAGATAATATTTACGTGCTCAAAAAACAGTTTGATGCGCTGAACATTAAAGCAAGCTTTGCAATGTCTGCTGAAGAAGCGATTATTTTCTTCGAACAACAGCCGTTCAATGTGGTTATTAGCGATTACCAGATGCCCGTCATTACTGGTGGAGAACTGATTGGTATTTTGCGATGTTTAGAAGAAAGTGAACAGCGACCCAAGTCTACCATGCTAATCCTTACCGCCGACAATTCTAAGCAGTGTCAGGCTCACTGTAACGAGGTGGGTGTCGATAGAATCTTAATGAAGCCCTTAACCTTGCAAACCCTAGCAGATTTAATTAGCCGTCTTAACAGCGAACAATCCGCCCTGACTTCCTCTGTGGAAACCGTCACAGATGAACACGATGCGGAAAATCTCCTCTTTGAAGCGGACTTTTTTGATGACAGTAGTGAGGTTAATAGTAAGGTTGATTCTACGCGTGTTTTTGATATTGCAGCACTCACCGAAATTGTTGGCGATATTAGCCCACAAGAGGAGTACGACTATTTATGCGGGTTTGAACAAAGCCTGAGTAAAGACTTGCCTCTTATGCTTGATGTAGTGGATGTTGAAGACTGGCAAACCCTCTCGAAGTTTGCTCACAGATTGAAAAGTAGTGCCAGAATTGTTGGTGCTTATCATTTAAGCCAGAAGTGCGAAACGGTGGAACATATAGGGCGTCAAATTCCCGCAGAACCACTCATATTGTTAGATTGGGAAGAAATGAAACTCGCTATTGAAGAACTCATTACCCATATAAGGAAGTATTTGGAAAATCATGACTCAACCCAGTGAAGCACAAATTGTACTCTACATTACAGAGCCGCAAAGTGACGAAATCGTTCTTGAGGTTATTAAGAAGCATTTTGATGACTACGTTACCTGTGATTCTTTAAGAGACTTATGCAAGCTATTAATTGATTCTAAGCCCAAAGTGCTTTTGCTGACAGGCGACTCATTAGAGAAAAGCTTGTTTACTTATTACCGCACACTGGAAGCACTAAAATCATACCATCTATGCAACCACAAGATAGTTAGTTTAATACCTCGTCAGTTTGAAAGAGAAGCTTATGAAGCCCATGCGGCGGGGATTATCGATGATTACATGATTGCCCGGCCGGTTTATGAACTACATCGCATTATATTAATTTGCGAACATTTATTCAGCGAACTAGGGGTGCATGTTCAAGATAAAGAGATGCTGGCTCAACAAACCTACTTTAGCAAAATCGATCATTTTGATGACAAAATAAAGCAGGCTTTAAAACAAGGCCTAGACTACAAAAATCAATTACAGTTAGAGTTTGAAAGCTCTATTGTAGAAATTGAAAACGCATTAGAACGCGCAGTAACACGGGTAGAAATGGAGCAGTCCGTAGATCTTGATATTGCCAAGTTACAAGAGACCCTATCTAAAATAAAGTCAGATCAAATTCGCCCAGAGCTAATTAAACTGCAAGCAAGGGCAATTAGCTTATTAGAAAAAACCCTTGATTTAAAAACCGCAGAATTAACGTCAAATACTAACGCTGAAGAAGCAACGACAGGTGCGAGCACTGAAACAAGCGCAGACGAAAAAGACAAGGGCTATGTCTTTAACCGACTATACAACCAAGATATCGACCCTGAAAAAATACTGGCAAAAAAGAACGACGTGCCCTCTATTCTTGTGGTTGAGGATGACATTATTAGCCTTCAATTAACTAAGCGATTGATTGATAAATATAAGATGCATTGCGATACCGTTACCACAGGCAGGCAAGCCTTCGCTTCTTTGACCGCCAAAAAGTACGACCTTGTGCTGATGGATGTGAATTTACCAGACACTAATGGCATCTACATTGTAGGCCAGGCTAACTCGGAGCAAAGCCTAAATGCTGACACACCGATTATTATGTTGTCGGGGGATAAACATAAAGCCACGGTGACTAAAGCGATGCAAAAGGGAGCTAAGGGTTACATTATTAAGCCCCTGCAAAAAAGCTCGTTTGATAGGTTAATTGAAAAATATATCCCTAAGGCTTAAACAAACACTTAGGTAGTTATTCACCGTTTTATTTGAAAAAAGGCTGTATGGGGAACCCTGACGGGAACCCCGTTACATTAGAATAGGTTTGGCAGAGTAGGTCTGGCCCTGCTACTTTTTTGCAGCTTTAATTTTATTCTTCGCTACTGCGAATTCGAAAAACGTTCTTATATCAAGTTCGTAAATACGCTGCCAGTAGGTCTCTGCAAGTTCAGCGTTGTCGTTTTCTATGTGGTTTAGCGCTGCAATGAATAGGGCTTCAGACTGTTCGCAGCGATCACTCGCCAGTGCCATCAATTGCGTTTCATCAATACTGCCTTTGGCAAAGTTAAGCATCCCTTTTTGCCAATCATCCAATTCAAGTTTCTCAGAGGCAAAGTTTAATAGCTCACGACTTTCTTGGCTATTACCCTGCATTCTATAGCCATACGCACCATAAAGTACCCCATAGATTCGAGCCTCGTCAGCTTGACTATAACGACTAGCAAGATTAGCTACTTTATCCCAATTTCCCGCCGCAATATTTGCGTAAATTTGGGTAAGTAAAATCTCTGCTTTGCTATCAACATCAGTTATCTCATAGTCGATGACTTTATCGATTTTGGTATCCCATAAATACATTTCATTTAAATAACTCTGATAGCTAGGATCTAATTTAGCCGCTTTTTGTGCGGTATAGACGGCCAACGTGGTTTTATTACTAATACGGAATAATTCCGCGAGTAAATTAAAATGAAATGGATCATTAGGAAAAGACTGCGTCAGAAGACGGCTTTCGGTAATGATATCGTCTAATGGTTTATAAGTGCCCGTATCACACATATTATTAAGTGCGTATTCCGTTTGATAAAGCACCCAGTCCGACTTTGCATCAGGATTACTATCATCTCGCTTGCGCGCCGCCTCTACAATGTATAACGCTAATTCAACCTGATCCTGATTATAATAATAATAAGCTAACTCTAAAGCCCCATTCATAAAAAATGGATTGTCACGAACCGTTTGTTTTAACGCCGCTAACATTTTTTCGTCTTGGGGTTGCTCGAGTAAGTAAGAGACATACACCGGCGGTGCAATATCTAACGTACTCAAAAACGGGTGCTGATTATAAAAACCTTGCCACTTTTGTTCGTCGTATTCTTGCTCTACAAATGCTAATTGCAAATTCAACCGGTAATAGTGAAAAGCAAAATACCGATCGTTAGGCGCTTGTTTTATGCCTTGTTGCAAATTGCTTTGCAGCTTATTCAATAAGTCATAATCCGGCTCTCGCTCAAACGCCTTTAGCTGGTACTCAACTAAATTGCGCAATGCCTGCGAATCGTTAGGATAATTCTTAACCTGCTGCTCTAAACCAACGAGTTCAGACGAGGCATTTACATTTTGGGTTGAAGTAGACTCACAGCCGCTCAGTAATATCGCACCAGCAAGTAGTACAATTCGGTAAAACATCATCTAATAATCCTTTATGTACTAATACTGATAGCCAAGCGATTCAGCACGCTCGAACGCCGCTTCAGACAGCGCGTCTTTGCCATTAAAACCATGCACAATACCCAGTAAAAACTGCACTTCCCCATTATCTTTGTTGCCATTAGCAAGTTCGGTAACATATTCCAACGCCTCGTCAAAGCGCCCACTATCAAGTAAGGCTCGCGAGTGCGCTATTTGCTCTTCTATCGATAACGCTTCGTGGCTTTGCGGTGATGTTGCCACCACCTTGTCATAGACGAACATACTCTCGCTGCCTTTTTGAAAGGCATCAATAGCATTAAAAAAGGCCGCATATTCTTCAACCGGTATGGTTTGCGCATACAGTACAAACTTTGAGGTACTTGTTACCTCGTTGTCACTAGGCTGCGCAGTATGTGTAATTTCAAAAAATGGGTTTTGATAATTACTGGCAGGCCCATTTTGCACTAGTTCTGCATCTGACCAAGGGGCTGGATAAGTAATAGAAAGTTCTACCGTAATGGGTATTTGTATATAAAGGTCTTGGTCGCGCTCAGATACAGGTTCCATGATGGAAAAACCGGTAAAGACTTTTAAAATTTGCGCATAATTCATGCTGTAATGAAAACGAGAAATGTCTTCAGTAATAGAGAGTAAATCTACAAAATCTCCCTCTATTTCAAAAGGTGTAGCCGAGTCTGCGGGATCCGTTGCGGTAAACGACGTTACTCGATTATCGTGAACAAATGGCGACAGAAGTTGCTCTACTACAGCGCGCTTTTCTGGCGAAAATTGATAGTAACTACGAAGGTTCGTTTCTACCTGACCGTCAAAACTCATCTTTACTGATGCGTCTAATGCAGAATCATTCAGCGAATAATCAACCGCCACTTTTGCCACATTCTCTTCAGGTTGAACATGGGGAACCTCTACTAGTTCACCCGCGCTGCCCGTTACCACAAATGTACGTTTGCCCCCAAGCATGGCACTTAACCCCGGGAAAGTGCCCGTTTGGCCACTGGTATCTAGCCAATAACTACCTTCATCCGTGGTAACGTAAGTGATCATATGGTTAAAGTTAAGTGCTGGTAAATCGTCAAATACAACACTTCCATTGTAGGTATTTACGAGTGCTGGTGATGCTTTTATACCGGCTTCGTTGAGTAGCGCCACAATAAGAGTTGTTTGGTCTTTACAGTCACCATAGGCGTTCTGCAGCACTTCTTGCGCAGTATGAGGCTGATAGCCCCCACGATTAACATGTGCACCTATATAACGAACATTTTTTTGCATGTAATCAAACACCGCTTTTACTTTATCGGTCTGGGTGTCCTGCTCACTAAACAGTTCATTCGCTAACGCGGTAACTTTATCTGCTGGCATCAAGCTTGGCTTGAATAAGTCCCAGTACCAATCATCTACTGTTTTCCAATTGTTCATCGTAGAGACGTAAACAAGAGGTAAGGTTTCATCGATAGGCGGCATGCCAGACTCAATTTCTATGCCTTCTAGCTTATCCATTTTCCACACGTATTGCGTTGTGCTTCCACTTTTCGTCACAAGCGGAGACAAATCCGTGTTTCGATTTTCGATATATAAATCAACGGTGTTTGGAATAGTGAGTGTGGTTAACGAGGACAGAATAGGATCGATTCTCACCCAGTTTTTCAGCGGTAAAAACTTTACGTGATTAAAGCGAATGCCTGTGAACCATTCACCATCGATAATCGCTTTCGTCTGCTTTTCGTTAATTTGGTACTCGATAATATTACCGACTTTTAACTGAGGCACAGCGAACTCAATACGCTTCATATCATCAAGGTAATCGTCATTATTAGCCGACACTTCAGAGATAGCATCATCTTGCATATTGAAAATTTGACCGTCGGCAGCAATTACCCGAGCAAAATCGATACTGCTAGTGTGATAATAAGCATTGAACGAGTTAACCAATTTTGAATAGTCAGATACCGCCTCTTCGCTTGCAATATAGATAGCACGGTAATATTTGGTGGACTCTAAACGTTGCTCGTCGACCGTAATTTCGGTTCTGCGACTGAGTATTACCGCCCCCCTGTCTGCATATTCTGTAGCGTCCGTTTTGAGTGCTAATAAAGTCTCGGCATCGGGACCTATACTCGTCGTTTCTGCACTTGCGTTAGTTATCGATAAGAAACTCAAAAAGATAACGAACACTCGGATATATACTGCCATCCCATTCTTCCTTGTTGATACAAATTCCAACCAAACGCGTGCGTTCAACTGTTTATTTTTTAAGTTATGCTGCCGTATCTTGCGTTAATTGTCGATAAGAGATTTCTTATATCAGTGCCCCTTTAAATTTGTCTGATACATATCGCGCTTCACAACGAGCTAATTAGCTACTAATCAATTAATTTTGAACAAAAAAAAGCCCTTAATATAAGGGCTTAGTATCTATTTTTTTGATTTACAAAAAAGCTTTATCAGAACCTAAAACGGTTATACACACCCCGATATGTAAAAGCCCTAAAAAATTCATTATATAACAACACATTAGTTTATAAAACTACCAGAATGTAGACATTTTTTGTAACCTTTGAGTAAAGATGCCCATCAAAAGGTTACATTTTTAGCTGATAAACCACTCGTTATCGCACACAAAACTTAGGCAAATTTTCAACTTTCGAAAAATTTAAATCCATCACGAGGTTCGAGCTTTAATGCTTTGCAATACTGGTAATACTCAAACACGTTTAGTTTTCTCTTGCATGTCTCAATCTTATTCACAAATTGATGTGATTCATCAATAAGTTCTGCGAACTGCCGAACCGTTAGTCCTTTACCTTTCCTTTCGTGCACGAGCCATTTAATTAACGCTTCGTAATGTGCGTCATCTATATGAGTAATCATCACGCCCTTGCTTTTTGTCCCCAATTTGGGGACAATGATTTCAACTTTTAAAATGTCAGAAAAATCTTCTGTCTTACTATACGAGAATTTGTATTACATGGCGAATGATAACGAGGCCAAGCTAGATGTAAAAAGCATCAACCACGAAGTGATTGACTCAAGGGAAGATAATCCAATAATTTTAATGAAATTTGGTTCACGCTTCTTATATATGAATGTGAGGGCAAATCGTCCCTACAATCAAAACCTAGATGAGTTTATGCGGAATGTAAATCTTGCGCTCTCATGCGGTCTCCTCTTCCATGAAGCTTACTACAACTTATGCTGCCAGACTTATTTACAAAAAGGACTTGACGGTCTACGCGAGTTCATGTTTTCCGAAGAAGATAGCATAGTTTCACTCCCCATTATCTACAACCAATCAATGACGAAAGCATTGGAGGATATAGCAAACAAGGAAAAAGATGACGTAGGAATACATTGAATGGAGGCCTTCATTACACCTCACGGCTGGCAAATGGTCAGATTTAAAGGCAGCAAAAAACATATTCAGTATCATATTTTCACAAGCTTCAATGATAGTGTTTACTGGTCAAAACGAGTAAATATTGAAACAGATATTTCAAAAATTGCCGACGATTTCATTTGGACCGGCGACTTTAACTTACCCGTGAAGCTTGAAAAACTAAGAGAGGGTAATATTCGCAACTTACAAAAAATCAGCTTAGAGCATGATATTGCAAAATATCGCCAGCAATGGTGCCAAGTCGACAAAGTAAAAATGGCAGATGTTATCGCTGACACTTAAACCTTCCTAAAAGCCATAGCTTTGATGGTAACCGCGAAGACTGGCCTTAACTTCAATCACAATTGGCTTATATGACACAAAAAATTCGAAAGACTATTAGAAAGACGTCTGAGCATAAGCAGAAACTTGCGGAAAGCTTTAGGTTGCTTACAAAGCAGGATAAGACTCGAGAAAGCACTTCAGCGCACTAGATAGATAACGAAACGACGATTATGGAAACAGAGATACAACCGGACTTTGTTCAAATCAAAGAGAAAGCTCCTGGAGATAATCCGATTGGTCTCAAAAGTGGTACAGGGTCACCAACTAAAAATTGATTAAATAATAGATAACCAGCAGGACCACGTCCTATCGATACTACGACTATCTAATAAAGGTTAATGATGACATTTTACTGCCAGAGTGCGTGGAAACTGAAAGATGATGTAGATGAAAAAGTATTACTTACGTTGTTTGCTAAAGAGCATTTCAAGGCTCTAGAGGCCGTGCAAATAGACACATATCAGTATGGGGTTGATAATGGACTGAATGACCTTCGCGCAGTACTAAAGCCGGAATTGAATTTGATCACTTTCTGCTGTCGATATGAGAAGGATGTTCAACGTATCGAAACAATTATAAGGCAATTTGCCGTTGAACATGGCTTGCAACTAGGCCTATTCGACAGCAACCTTAGAAATCGAATTATCAAACCTTAATGACTTTCAAACCAATATCCGCTTATTTCGTAAACTCTATAAGGTTAACTGAACCATATATCAAGACGATTTTCCAAAAGAAGCAGCTATTAACGGCCAAAAAATGCTCGGTTTAGATCGATAAGTGTAATGACCATGGGATACTCACAGTATAGGTACTTAGTAGCAAATTCGGCAGATGGCTTACCTGAGAGCAAATAGCCAACGTAAAATATGCTTACTTACTGTCCAACGGTTTACTATCACTGGCTCAAACAGACAAGGGAAGTGCGTGTTCCCAATTGAGGAGGGCTTAGCGGTATCTTTATTGATTAAAAAAGTCTGTTTCTAAAGTCGAGGTGAATTATTGACACAATCTCAATCATGTTGAATGATTAAGGCATTGAAATAATGAATTGTTTTTTATTGGTTTCGCTGTTCTGCGGTTCAATGAAATTTTATCAGAAACACTTTAAAGGCCAGTAGCAGGGCTTTGAGTAAATGAGAAAAAGGTCTATCCTAGTTTCCTTATATGGTTAGTTATATTATTTCTGACGCCGAAAAATTCTATAGCGTGATTAAAATCAAATAATATGGATGTTGCAGCAGCCAATTCTCATAGTCGATTGATTCCCTGCAAACAGCGCATAAATACTAAGACGTAAACTACCCTCACATTAAGATACGGAAATTAAATGCCTTGGACTTCGGAGCATATTAACTGGCTCACTGATACAGGTGAACGACTGAAAACTGCCAATGGGAAGGAGGTAGAAATTTGGGCGTTCCATCATAAGAAAGACGAGGCTGTGCTCTCCGCTTGGGCAAAACACTTTCGCAACCACTATTGCTTGGATACCGATATAGATTTCCTCAGAGGTCAGCAATCTTGTAAAGACTATCTCAATACTCTTAAATTCCCCTGTAGCTCAACAAAGCTTGGCCCCGGAATACGAGCGGGTGATTTTGGTGAAATTCTCGTTGCTGACTATCTTCAATGGCGTCTGGGCTTCTGGGTTCCTAGAGTTCGGTGGTCGTCGAAGGTTGTCCGAGATGAGTCACCCAAGGGCAGTGATGTTATTGGTTTTCGCTTCCGCAACCTGGATTACTCGACATCTCCAGAAGACCTTCTAATTGTATTCGAAGCTAAGACTCAGTTCTCAAGATCTGGGAAAAACAGATTACAAGATGCTATTAATGATTCAGCAAAAGATCACCTCAGAATAGGTGAATCGCTCCACTACATTAAGCAAAAGCTATTCGAGAAAGGAAGTAAAGGCGAAGCTCAGCTAATTGATCGATATCAAAATCCAGTGGACATACCATATAAAGAGTCATTTGGTGCTGCGGCAATCATCTCAGATGAACATTTTGATGCAAATGTCATAGTGTCTTCGAATTGCGAGACAATTCCGAAGTCTCCAAAATCAAAGGAATATATCTCGCATCCGAACAGTGAAAATCTGGTTCTTTTAGTTATAAAGGGAGCCGACATGATGGCTTTGGTCCACGAACTCTACAGGAGAGCTGCGGATGAAGCCTGAACAGAAATCCCAACTACTGCTTGGTGTCACGCGGTCAAAAGCCAAGATGATTGAGTATAGTGTTCCGGATGAACATCACATCAAAATCACACAAGATCCAGCTAAGCTTTTTCCTATTTCAATCGGCCTACTGGGTGACCTTGCCGCTACTATGAACCGAGACAATCCGGATCCCGTGTTACTCTCTGATCTGAGGAGAAGCCTACTCTTTTCTGCCCATTTTTTTGATTCATATGTCCAGTCAAAGTTGAATGAGAGTCTGGATCCATATCTCCTACTAGTTG
>TARA_B110000211_G_scaffold234241_1_pt1 | contig 14845 bp, 14 predicted proteins | sample TARA_B110000211 | Tara Oceans TARA_B110000211 (sample SAMEA4397516) | marine metagenome | biome: Polar Biome; feature: [DCM] deep chlorophyll maximum layer (ENVO:01000326); material: water (ENVO:00002006), including particulate matter (ENVO:01000060) such as... | depth 30 m
AAAGGGAGGATTGAGCAAGTACTGCTTATCCAGAATTCAGGTTAACTAAACTACAAACATTTTGCTGACAAGCTAATTGATGGGGCGAACTTACACTTGGGCAATTATCCATTGCAATGGTCTGGGTGGCTATTTTACTTAATTGTGAAGCACCAATAATATTACTGGCTAAGGTACAGTGTGTGTTTTTAAATTTAACTGTCACCACCTGACATTGCGCTACAGTTACGCAAGTTAAGTTGTTGATAAGCGCGCTTTCAAACGCTTGCATTATTTCAGCATCGGTTTGCGTTGGCGCTATATCAGCCTGAACATTGCTGGTATAAGTTTTAAGGTTATTTCGTTGATGCACTTTTTTCTGATTAAGTTGTATCTGTTGCGCTAATTGCTCTTTCAGCTCAGTGGTAGATTTTTCATTCTCAGACAACATGTAGCCTAAGCTAAGCAAGATAACCATGAAACAAGTTAACGCAAACAGTGTAATAGCGACCCATTTTGCCATTCTGCCAGCACTCCTTTTAGATTTAATTTTTGACTTATATTTTACCACTTGGGTAGTCGAGCAGCATAGTTTTAATCGCGCGATTAATTTTATCCTGAATTTCTTGGCTATTATCTTGCGCTTTAAAGTTTAACGGATATACACTGCGCCAAACAGATCGTTGGCGTTTCGGGTCAATAATATCAATAACTAAACTACCTGGGTTAAATTTCTTTTCTAATTCAATACGCGAATTTTTGTCGGCATTTAAACAATAACCACAATATTTTACTTGTTGATTATAGCGTTTAAATTCACCGACTTTATTATTCAGTAGATGATAAGCAATCACTATATCGGCACTTTCAACATCCTGGTAACGCAACCCTCTTTCATCAAGACCCTGCTCAATTGTTAGTTCAATGTTGTTACGAATTGCGCCATTAATATTTTGTACATCACCGAAAGCAGAGTTACGACCATACGTGCTGTAGCTTTTGACTCCAGAAAAATCAAAACCATCACCAAAAGACGTAGTAGCAACTTGAGTAACAGAACAAGATGAAAGGATAATAAGAAATGCTAAGCTGCTAAGTAATCGATGATTTATCATGGTAACTCTACTAAAAAATAATAACGTTAGATTACCTAGCTATTACTAAATTACAACTCTTTAGCGCCAATGCTATCTTCTAAAGTCAGTATTGAGCACCATATAAGTGCTTGGAGTTAATATATGAATAAAATATTTATTTTAGCTGTTTTGTTATTTAGAAGATTAAAAAAACCAGTAAATTTACTGGTTTTTTTATCAAGCGCTATATTGAGTAATTTTACTTAACGCTAACCTGAGCAAACTTACGTTTACCTACTTGGTAGATTGCTGATGTACCGGCATTTATTACAAGCTTGTTATCAACAACTTTTTCACCTTCAATTTTCGCTGCACCTTGCTTTATCATACGCATAGCTTCTGAGGTACTGGCGACTAAACCAGCCTCTTTTAGTAAATTAGCAATGGCAATTTCACCATTTTCAGTAGTTACTTCAACTTCTGCTATATCGTCAGGTACGGCGCCTTTTTGAAAACGATTAATAAATTCTTGATGTGCCGCTTCAGCTGCTGCTTGGTCATGAAAACGTTCAATTAACTCTTTCGCCAAATCAATTTTCACATCTCGAGGGTTCGCACCGGCGGCTATACCTTCTTTATAACCATTAATAACGTCAATCGGTTTAAAGCTTAATAACTCATAGTAACGCCACATTAAATCATCAGAAATCGACATAATCTTACCAAACATATCGTTTGGTGCATCGGTGATCCCAATATAGTTATTCAGTGATTTAGACATTTTCTGTACGCCGTCTAAGCCTTCTAATAACGGCATCATTAGCACGGTTTGTGGACGCTGGCCTTCAGATTTTTGCAGCTCACGACCCATTAATAAATTAAACTTTTGATCAGTACCACCTAATTCAACATCAGCTTCTAGTGCGACAGAATCCCAACCTTGTACTAACGGATACATAAACTCATGAATGGCAATGGCTTGGCCACCGTTGTAGCGCTTTTTAAAATCATCACGTTCCATCATACGTGCAACAGTTTGGCGTGAAGCAAGTTTTAACATGCCTGCAGCACCCAGTTTTTCCATCCAAGTAGAATTAAAAGCCACGGTGGTTTTTGCAGGATCTAATATTTTAAATACTTGTTCTTTGTAGGTTTCAGCGTTTGCTAATACATCTTCTTTTGTTAGCGGCTTACGTGTAACATTTTTCCCTGTTGGATCACCAATCATGCCGGTAAAGTCACCAATTAGAAAAATAATTTCGTGGCCTTGTTGCTGAAACTGACGCATTTTATTAATTAAAACTGTATGGCCAAAATGTAAATCAGGTGCTGTAGGATCAAAGCCCGCTTTAATTTTAAGCGGCTTACCTTTCTTAAGCTTTTCTAACAATTCATCTTCTAGCAGAATTTCTTCCGCACCGCGTTTTAATTCCGCAAACGCTTGGCTTACATCTGACATTTACTAGGCTCCAACAAAGGTATTTTTTTAAATAAGAATAATTTATTGTCGAATTCTACTGTAATTTTAACTGTGGTGAAAACCCTATCATTGTTTACGATGATATTATTTTGTTATAGTAGACGATAGTTTTCGTATTATAATGTCTTTTATGGGTCTTATCTTTTTGAAAAATATAAAAAACTTATATTTTGCCTTACCAAAACAGCACCAAATAATAATTATGTCTTGTGCTGCAATAGTACTGATTTTATTCATGGTACCGTTAGAAAATAGTAAGCAAGTATCATCAAACAATAGCGGTGAATTTAAAATAGGTGAACGCCATCAAGTTGCGATGCCTGAACAAAGTAACGATGCCGAAGTTACTAACAACATTCAGCTGCCAGTACCGCCAATTGAAGAATTAAAAATAAACCAAGGTCCTGCTCCCGATTTACCCAGTAATATTGAAGAAGATGCTGCTCAATTAACTTGGCAAGCCGTTACGGTAAGAAGTGGCGATTCACTAGCAAAAATATTCAAACGAAATGGCTTAAATGCTACCACAACCTATAACGTTATTACTGCTAAAGGTGAAGAAAGCGAGTTACTGAAAAAACTCAACGTTGGCGATATTATTCGCATGGGTAAAGACAATGAAGGTACGTTGGTTTCACTTGAGTATCCTTTGTCTAAAAATGAAACCTTGTTTGTTAATTTGCAAAATCAGCAATATCACGCTTACAAAGAAAGCAAAACGGTTGAAATTCGTGAGGCTATTGCCCAAGGTATTATTAAATCTAACTTTTGGAACGCTGCTTCATCTGCGGGGTTAAATGACGGCCAAATTATCAGCTTAGCTAATGTGTTTGGTTGGGATATAGATTTTGCGATGGATATCCGCGAAGGTGATAGTTTTAATGTTATCTACGAAAATCAATATGTTGAAGGTGACTTTATTGGCACCGGCAAAATAGTCGCGGCGGAGTTTATTAACCAAGGAGAAACGTTTACTGCTATTCGCTTTACCGACGACGAATATTACTCATCAGAAGGTAACAGCATGCGTAAAGCATTTTTACGTGCGCCGGTAAGCTTTCGTTATATTAGTTCAAACTTTAAGCCTAAGCGTTTTCATCCTATTCAAAAACGTTGGAAATCACATAACGGTACCGACTATTCAGCGAAAAGAGGTACACCTGTTGTTGCAGCCGGCAATGGTAAAGTAACTCATTCAACTTACAATAAATACAATGGCAATTACGTTTTTATTCAGCATGGTAATGGCATTGTGACTAAGTATTTGCACTTTTCAAAACGTGCAGTAAAAGCAGGCGAGCGAGTAAAGCAAGGACAAGTAATTGGCTATGTTGGCTCAACGGGTATGTCTGAAGCACCGCATTTACATTACGAGTTTTTACTTAATGGCGTGCATCGTAATCCAAGAACAGTAAAACTGCCCGATGCTAAACCTATTAGCAGTAAATATAAGAAAAAATTTGATGCTATAGCGGCTCAACGCCTTGCCGAGCTTTCTAGTTCGAGAGATATGTTGCTAGGTTTACCTGCTAATTCAAGTAACGCTGATTAATATGAGTACTGATTCGAGTACTGATGCGAGTAATGGTGTGAGTAATAAAGTTCGCTATATCGGCCTAATGTCTGGTACTAGCGCTGACGGCATTGATCTCGCATTAGTTGAGTTTGATCATAACCAAGCTCAGCACGCTAACGGAGCCAACTTAATCGCTAGCTATTATCAAGCATACGATAATCCTACTCAGCAGAAAATAATGCGCTTGTATAACGCCAGCGACAATGAAATAGATTGCGCAGGCAGTTTAAATGTTGAGTTAGCGCAGCAATTTTCACACGCTATTTTAAGTTTTTTAAAACAAGAAAACTTGTCTGCAACAGATATAACTGCAATAGGTTGTCATGGGCAAACAATTCGCCATAGGCCTGTTAAAAATCAACAAATAACATCACCTTTTACTTTGCAAATAGGCTGTTTACAAACATTAGCCTTATTAACCGGTATACGTGTTGTTGGCGATTTTAGAACAAAAGATATTGCGTTAGGTGGCCAAGGCGCGCCTTTAGTGCCGGCTTTTCATCAAGCAATTTTTGGTTCACCTGAAAAAGACGTGTTTGTGGTTAACATTGGCGGCATCGCTAATATTACCTTTCTTCCTGCTAATGCCCCCCATAAAACCACAGGTTTTGATACCGGACCAGGTAATGCATTAATGGATTACTGGTTTTCACAGCATCAATCAGGACGCTTCGATCCACAAGGCCAATGGGCAAGTTCAGGTACCATTTGTGCGACTTTATTGCAGGAAATGTTAAGCGACGCTTACTTTACTCAACCAGCGCCTAAAAGCACTGGCCGTGAATATTTTAATGCCCAATGGTTAGCAGAATTTACTGATAATAGCACGTTGTCACCAGCAGATATTCAAGCAACACTAACCGCATTAACCGCTGAAAGTATTGCCCAACAAATTCATCAACTAAGTACGAAATCTGACGTATACATTTGTGGTGGTGGCATTGAGAACAACTACTTGGTTTCACTTTTAAAACAGAGACTTACCAAGCACTCAATAGTGAATACTCATACAAAAAATATTAATAGTGATTCACTAGAGGCAATGGCTTTTGCCTGGTTAGCACTGGCATTTGATAAAAATATTTTCGGTAACATTCCAGCAGTTACAGGGGCTAGCAAGCAGGCCGTTTTAGGTATCAGTACCAAACCTTAAAAATAACTAGATTTGAATATTTTTCTCTCTATAATAAAACGTTCCCGTCGAAAAAAAGCACGTTATTTGCGGAATATTTGAACTATTAATATGTTAATCATTCTAACGAATAACAGTGTTTGCTTAATCGGAAGTTCGGTTTAATTTTCGACAATTAACGAGGAGGAAACGATGGAATTTAACGACATACATATTGGTATGAAATGCGGTAGTAAAAAAGGCAGCGGCACCGTTACTTGGATTGATGGCTCAACCCGCACCATTTACATGGCAAATACCGATAACAACAACAGTTTTGAAGTCGGCTTTGAAGAGATTATCGAAGACCCTCAAGCACACAACAAAGAAGATGCATATTACTAAGCTTTATCATCTACTTATGTAGTAAATAGAAGCTCCTTAGGGAGCTTTTTTATTGCTCTAATTTTATTTATGGCCACTTTCATCTGCTATAGTTTAATACAAGCTTGCGACATTGTATGTGATCCTTAATTTTACATTGACTGTATAATTAAGGTAACTAAGGAGCCACAATGAACATTTTGATCACCGGTGGTAGTGGCCTAATAGGGCAAGCACTGATCGAACACTTAAATGCTAAACGCATTATTGTATTAACTCGTAGTATTGAGTTAAGCAAAAAATTATTACCGCGTCATATTGAGTTAGTGACTTCGCTTAACGATATTAACTTTAATGATCTAGATGTCGTTGTAAATCTAGCCGGTGAAGCTATTGTTGATAAAAGATGGACATGTAAACAAAAGCAAATTATCTGCCAAAGTCGTTGGCAAATAACTCAAGATTTGGTTGATAAAATTCAACAAGCGATTAAACCACCCCATAGTTTTATTTCTGGTAGTGCTATCGGGTTTTATGGCCGTCAAGGCTCTTTGCCCATCGACGAAAGTCATCAAAACATACACAATGAATTTAGTCATCATGTCTGCCAAAAATGGGAAGCAATAGCGCAGCAAGCTCAATCAGAAGATACACGTGTTTGCCTTATTCGTACCGGTATAGTATTAGCCAATAATGGTGGTGCGCTACAAAAAATGTTACCTCCCTTTAAGCTCGGCTTAGGTGGTCCTATTGCTAGCGGCAAACAATTTATGTCGTGGATACATATTGATGACATGGTTGCCATTTTATTAGCCACAATTTATCAAACTGAACTCTCTGGGCCCATAAATGCCACAGCACCTATGCCAGTAACGAATAAAGAGTTTTCTCAAACCCTAAGTGCTGTACTTAGCCGACCTTGCTTATTTAAAGTACCGGCTTTTATATTGCGATTATTATTAGGAGAATCAGCCGATTTAGTGTTATATGGACAAAATGTATTACCGAATAAGCTTTTACACAACAGCTTTAAGTTTCAATATCCTACTTTACAGATAGCGTTGAAACAGCTATTAATAAACCATAAATAATAAGTTATAGGTAACCCGTTGAAAGCAGACTTTCTCCCACACGGACAATGCAGTTTTACTGTAGAAGGAAACATTATATCTATTGATGCGACTGGTCCATGGAATATAGAGTTCTTTAAAAAAATGCACGCTGATCTTACAAACATTATTATTAACAATGTTGATAGCCAAAACTTCGCAGTATTACTCATTTTAAGAGGCCTGCCATTAGCCACAAAAAACGCTTTAGATTATCATGTAAAACTTGTTAGCACTGGACAAACAAAAGCTTTAGCAATCTACTCTTGTTTAAGTGAGTCACCGGCGATTGCCGAAAGTATTTTTCAAAAAGCTTATAGTCAAGCTGGACTAAAAAACAAATCATTCGATTCAATTGAAACGGCTAAGGTTTGGTTAAATAGCCAATTGACTAAATCGTTTTAAACTATAAACCTACGCTCTATTGAATACCTCTACTTTTCTTAGTTATTAGCTTATTTATATCCAGTTAATCAATTTATACTCGTTGGATTATTGAAGTGTTCTCCGTTTTTATAACTAAAAGTGAACAGCTAATTAATTACGCAACTTGGTATGGTTTAACTAAAAAATAAAACTATATAACGAAAAAAGGTGAGCACAAGCTCACCTTTTCTAGTTGAATGTTCGAATTAACTATGTGTTAAAAAGGAAGACTTACGGCTTTGTAGGTGTAAAGCTCGTTCGTTCGTAAAAAAAAGCATTAAAAACAGTTGGATACTCAAAAAACCACCGGTTTATCACACAAGACATATCAAAAAACACAAAAAAAGTAAGTTCAGCGTTAAGTAATATAATTGTCTTTACACTTTTTATGGCAGTCAAAAGCAAATGTATGTCTTCAAGCTTATAATGACATAATATTAAATAGTGACTAATTTACTCTTTTATTTGCTGTGAATACCGAAATATCAGTACTAATGAAATCACCATCATCAGTAATTATATTCTCTATTTCATAGGTAGACATTGAGTCAATATAAAAAGCATCATAAGGATCTAGTAACGTATCCCCCATAACTTTTAGTGCACCTTCAGCCAAGTTTGTGTTTAAAGTTATATCTAAGCATTCTGACATTTGATTTATAGTAGACCAAGCTAAAGATATCTGATTAACAACTCTAGCCCTACACTCAGCTATGTTTCTAAATTCTTTCTTGGTCATTCGAGGCTGTGATGTTTTCAAACGGTATATATCTAATTCAGTTCTCTCAATAATACTAGACAGCTCTGATAAGGTTAACGGGCAATGATATAACCGAGCACCCTCATCTAATACTTTCTCAATGTATTCTGGATAACTGTGTGTTTGGTATCGGAGAGGGGCATTGGGAGTCAATATTTCATTTGAAGCTGCATACGTAAACCAAAACCAGACATTTGAATCAACAAAGTACCTATCCTTACAATTAGGTATATGTCCTCTAATATTAATTAAGTTCGCCATCATTCCCTTTCTTATCGCTAGCTTGATCCAAAATTTCTGTAATGCTACTTTGCTCACCATAGAAAGTTAAAGCGTTTTGAATAACATCATTGAGTAAATCACGACCGATATCATTTATCTCTATAATTTTCATGTTGCTCATTAATTCATCAATTGAAATGTCTTTTAATAACAAACCAATAGATGCATTAAAAAATGGAGACGCATATAAAGAAACACCTTCAAAACTCAACTCTATTTTTTCTTTTTTGGCTAGTTTAGGAAATATTTTTTCGTAAAGTTTTGTTCCACTCTGCATCGATATAGCATTTTTACCAACTAAGTCTATTACTTTAATCATATTTAATCCTAAAAATACTGTTTTTGATCTTTCTTTTTCTCAGATAAAAAATGGTAGTAGGAATCATCACAATTGATTCTGATACTCACCAAAGTCCCAGTAAAATCAAACTTTGATTTTTCTACTATAAAACCATCATCTTTAGTGAGTTTAGCACATATGTTATTGCTATATATTCTCATCTCACCTTCATTTAACTTAACAAAAGCACTTAATAGATCAAACCCCAATCCCCTTGGCATATTTACATGTTGGCTATCTGTTCTTGTTGAATTGCCTCTCGCTAAAGCCCAATGCATAGCATCAACATTATTAATTATATGCGGCTGATTTTTCCTTACGTTTGAAACAATGCCAGGACCAAAATCTAAAACGCTTAAGTTTAACTTTTTCTCTTTTTTATCATACTGTCCACAACTATAAACACCTAATTTTTCAATACTCTGAATTGAAGTGCCATGCCCGTATGCATTCATGAATATTTCAAAGATTCGACTTACAACTGCTGACTTTAATAAAGCACTTAACTTTATCTTCTCATCAGATAACCAGTCTTCATTTAAATGTAGAGCTATTTTATCTGCATCCAAAATACTTTTATGTTCTCTATAACCAATATAATCTCCAGAGGGATAACCCTGAAAGCTATCTCTAGAAAAGTATTTGAGGAAGTTATTTTCAATTAACTGATTCGAAATTAAAGAACTCATTGATGTTACTAAAAACATTGCTCCTGCTGTGGAAAATGGGTTACTTTTAAAAATATTAGAAACCGTTCTCTCTGCTAACGTGTTTTGATAATCGATATATCTTGCAAGACCGCCTAGAGCCACTACTGCATGATGATCCAATCTACCACAACCCGAAAAGTCGAAGTCAAAGTTATTTTTAGGAAAGGATGTAACCTTTTCAATTATAGCTAAAATTTTATTAAAGCCACTATCATCAAATCTGATTGTTGGAACCTGTATTACTATTTTTTCCATTTTCTATTAATTCTCATTTTATCAATATAGAGTGAATCTATAGCTAATTAGTAGCATTTATTTACTCATATAAATACTTCTGACAACCAACAAACGCATTGCTAATAATAGGTATCGAACCCAACGTTTCTGCGGCATCGCTGATCGAGCCATATTTCAGCTCTAATAGTGATTTCATATTGGTACGTGATAGTTGTGATTCACCGTCTTTAACATAATGGCTGAGAATAAAGTCGATAAACTCTCGTTGTTTATCATCAGTGAATGTATCTCTTATTGGTGATCCAGCTTTGTTTACACGTTCTTTTCGTGACATAGCTTCTGTGGCATAAGCAACAAAGGCTAATACGTCATATACATCACTGTCTTTGGCATCAATTAGCGCTTTCATGTCTTCAAGTTTTTCGCTGTCGTAACCTAGATCATTAAGGTTATTTAGTAGTGTTTCCCTTGTGGTAGGGTCACTCCAGATTGATCTAAGCTGTTCTTCATTTTCGAAAAATTGTGGTAAGTCATCGAATAGGTTTTGTAAAAACTCTTGAATAGGGATTGGCTTACCTTCTGCGCTCCAGAACATTACCGATGAGATATGTTGGATTTGACGTGATTTACCATCGCTAAGTTTTATGATGACCTTTTCTTTACATGTACATGGCAAGTTATTACAAACATCGCATGGCTCTGGTTCACATATACAGGGGTTGTTATCACATTTAGGACAATCTGGTACAGGACATGTACATGGGCTGTCAGCGCATTCTTCACAAGGCGGCTCAGGACAACAACAAGGGCTAAAGCCACAAACTTCACAAGGCTCTTTTACACAGCTACAGGGGTTATCACCACAAATTGTACATGGTTCTTCAGGTGGTAATGGTTCACCATCCCATTCAGGGTCAGCAAAGTTATGGTGGGCTTTTACAAAATCATAAATAGTGAAGTAGTCTTTACCATCATAAACACGCGTACCTCTACCAACTATTTGTTTAAATTCGATCATGTTTTTACATTCACGCATTAACACGATATTTCTTACGTTACGAGCATCTACACCCGTAGATAACTTACGAGAAGTGGTCAGTATGGTTGGTATAGTTTTTTCATTATCTTGGAATATTTTTAGATCAGTTTCACCAGCTTTCCCGTCATTAGCAGTGACACGAACGCAATAGTTGGTATTGGTGGTCCAGCCTTTTTTAACTGCATAAGTATTGATGTAATCACGAACAAAGCCTGCATGTGCTTGAGTTGCACAAAATACGATGGTTTTTTGTTGTGGGTTGATCCTGTCCATCCAGTATTCGACCCGCCTTTCTTCGCGCTTATCAATGGTGATGATTCGGTTAAAGTCACCCTCTTTGTATACTTTACCCGGCTCTGGTTCACCTTTAATAACAGCACCATCGCCTGGAGTGAAAATGTACTCATCCATAGTACCAACGATGGGATAAACCTTAAAAGGTGTTAAGAAACCATCGTTTATGCCTTCTTTAAGGGTATAGCTATAAACGGGTTCACCGAAGTATTTATAAGTATCCGAATTATCTTTTCGCTTTGGTGTAGCGGTTAAACCTAATTGAACAGCAGGTGAAAAATATTCTAATACCGCTCGCCAACTACTCTCATCTTTAGCTCCACCACGGTGACACTCATCAATCATGATGAAATCGAAGAAGTCTTCAGGGTAATCACCAAAATAAGGGGCATCATCACCGTTAGCATCTTTACCCGACATGAATGTTTGGAAAATGGTAAAAAACACACTGCCGTTTTTAGGTACTCGACCTTTCTTTTTAATTTCACTTGGGTCGATGCGAACGATGGCATCTTCTTCAAAGGGTGAAAATGAGTTGAAGGCTTGGTCTGCAAGTATATTTCTGTCGGCTAAGAATAAAATACGAGGTCTACGTTTGGCTTGTTCTGGTGTTTTTTGAGCACTTAAGCTCCAACGACTATAGAATAGTTTCCAAGCCAATTGAAAGCCTATAAACGTTTTACCTGTACCAGTGGCTAAGGTAAGTAAAACTTTATTTTCACCTTTCGCTATGGCTTCTAAAGCGTTGTTAATGGCGTTATCTTGATAATAGCGTGCAGTCCAACTACCGCCTTTAGTTTCATAAGGTACATCAGCAAAACGTTGTCGCCAAGTTGTAGCAAAGTCAGGCTCTTGTGCATCAAAGGTTAATGCCCATAACTCTTGAGGCGACAAAAATTCATCAACCAAACCAGCTACGCCAGTTTTCATATCTATTTGATAAATATCATGCCCGTTAGTGGCATAGGCGATACGACACTGTAATCGAGTCGCATAGTCTTTAGCTTGGCGAACACCTTCGGTATAACTTAACTCTTCTTTTTTGGCTTCAACTGCGGCAAGCTTTTTACCTTGATAAACTAAAACATAGTCACTGGTAACACTATCACCACGTTTGCCACCTGTTAGAATACGACCAGGGCATATGACCTCTCTACGAATAAAGCTATGCTCTAATTTACTCCAGCCAACATGATGTAGCTTGGGATCAATTAAATCAGCCCTAGTATCCGCTTCGTTTTTATATCCATTTTTATTCGAGGCCACTAATAATTCCCTTATTTATTAAGCAAGTTCACCGTTAAAGGCTTTTTGTAGAATGGATTGTTTAAGTTCTTCAAGAACATTTAATTTTTCAAGATATATTCTTTCTAAATTTTGAGTGTGAACTTCCATTTTTTTTATTTCATCGACTATTTTTTCTTGTTCATCAACTTCTGGAACCAAAATTTCAATTGATTTTATGCTTTTCAAACTAACAGTCGGCTGAGTTGAACCAGACACAAGCTTGTCAATTTGATTCTTGGCAATAGGGCTATTCAAGAAATAATAAAAGAAATATGAATTTATTGAAGGAATTAAAAATACTGTATTTTGCCCAAGACAAAACTCTTCATTTGTACACACTATTGATGATCTGCCATAAGAACCTACTCTGGAAAAAACTATATCTCCGACTTTTGGTGTATACCTTTTGGAAAATTCAATGAATGTTTGTTTATCAACTTTTTTGGTTTTTGAAAGAACTAATCCTCCAAATTTGATATCAGTTACCCGTACCATAGGAAAACCATCAACAACGTATTTTGGTGTTTTGTGAAGAGAGTCAATCACCTGAGAAATTTCTGTTAATTTAAATTTAGACCAATTTCCTTTTTTGTTGTCGAATTTATTTAGCAAATAACTATCAAACAGCTCTTTCGAATTATTTAAATTTTGCTCAGCATTTACCTTAGCTTTTTCAATATCAGCAAAGGCTTTGTCTAGTTTAGCGACAATAAGTTTTTGTGTTTCTAATGTTGGTAAATAAATAGGGTAATCATGTAAAGCAGGCTTATTAACTCCACTCTGTCCTGCTGCCCTTTCAGATAAAGCAATCACATATTTTTGAATGTTTGGAGACTGTAAAAATTTAAATAGATATTCTTTATCAAGAATAGATTCATCCGGAATTGCTTTCATCAAAGCTACATTATAAGCGCCCTTTAACCCTTTTAATATTTGAAAAACGGGTGGTCCATAGCGACCAATCATCACATCACTTTCAGAACAAAACTTTTTGGTTTTATCCTTTGGAATGTAAACAATATGTTTATCGCTTTTGTAATCTCTAATCTGAATTAAACGAACATAATCGTCCTTATTTAATCCGGCTAAATCATATATAAAAGTGGATTTTGGTGGTTGGGAGCCGCCAATAAAATCACAAACATCTCCAATTTTCACAAATTCAATTTGACGCATCACAATAACCCTTTAAGATTTTGAAGAATTATTTCACTCTCTTTATCAAGCGCAATGATTTCTTCAATAATATCTGAAGGTGATCGTAGTGGAGTCTCAGCTTCAACATTAGGGTTTTTTAATTGCATATCTAAATTGGAATCTAACTCAGAAAAATTAGTAGACCATGACTTTTTTGAATCGGAGAATGTCTTTTGTAATTTAACAAACTCTTCTAGATCCTTATCGTTCAATGGATTGCTTTTCCCCATATTACGACCAGGGTCTAATTCATAAAACCATGTTTTCTGAGTTGGAGAACCTTTTTCAAAAATCAGCACCACTGTTTGGACACCCGCGCCAATAAAAGTACCTGACGGACAAGCCAAAACAGTATGCAAATTACAGTTTTCCAATAGTTCTTTTCGCAACGCTACTGCCCCCTTATCAGTATTAGATAAAAAGGTGTTTTTGATAACAATTGCAGCTCGACCGCCTGGTTTAAGGGTTTTGATAAAATGCTGTAAGAATAAAAACGCTGTTTCACCCGTTTTAATCGTAAAGTTTTGCTGTATTTCTTTACGCTCTTTCCCTCCGAAGGGTGGGTTCGCCAAAACAATATTGTACTTATCAGATGCTTGTAGATCCGACACATCTTGAGCAAGAGTATTAGTGTGAATAACATTAGGTGCTTCAATACCATGTAAAATCATATTCATGATGGCAATTACATAGGCTAGAGACTTTTTCTCTTTCGCGTAAAACGTATCTTCTTGCAGAATTTTCAACTCATTGGGTGATACTGGCTTTTTATCCGCACCACCTTGACGTAAATAGTCGAATGCTTCACATAGGAAGCCAGCAGAGCCTGCGGCACCATCATAGATAGTTTCACCTATCTTTGGCTGAATAACGTCAATCATCGCTCGTATGAGCGGTCTAGGGGTGTAGTATTCACCACCATTACGACCAGCATTACCCATATTCTTTATTTTTGTTTCATAAAGGTGCGAAAGTTCATGCTTTTCAGCTTGTGAGCGAAAGCGTAATTCATCAACTTTTTCTAAACAATCACGTAATGAATAACCACTTTGAATTTTGTTTTTGATCTCACCAAAAATTTCACCAATTTTGTATTCAATGGTATTTGGGCTTTCAGCGCGTTGCTTGAAACCTTTTAAATATGGGAATAATTCGGTATCGACATAATCCATTAAATCTTCGCCTGTTAAGGCGTTATTGTGATCAAAGTTGCCTTTAGCATCTTTAGGTGCAGCCCATGATGTCCAGCGATGTTCCTTGTCAATGATGAACTGGTATTCTTCACCTAAAAGTTCAGCGTTTAATGACTTCTCATGCTCTAAATCATCAAGGTACTTAAGGAATAACATCCACGATGTTTGTTCTGTGTAATCTAACTCGCTGCTACAACCAGCGTCTTTATGAAGAGTATCGTCAATATTTTTAAACGTTTGTTCAAACATTATTATTTATTTCCTGATGGGTTTTTGCCCATAAAATTCTTATTACATAAACAAGCATCCAAGCCTGTTATTGTTACTGTTACTGTTACTGTTACTGTTACTGTTACTGTTACTGT
>TARA_B110000211_G_scaffold120080_1_pt1 | contig 14833 bp, 23 predicted proteins | sample TARA_B110000211 | Tara Oceans TARA_B110000211 (sample SAMEA4397516) | marine metagenome | biome: Polar Biome; feature: [DCM] deep chlorophyll maximum layer (ENVO:01000326); material: water (ENVO:00002006), including particulate matter (ENVO:01000060) such as... | depth 30 m
CCTATGAAAGATTTAATGGGTATCCCTTTCACTGACGCCTGAATATCACTAACAGGATCAAGAGGAATAGGGTCTGGCTTCTTAGGCATAATCTTATCTAGATTAGGAATGTTAGCCGCAGTTAGGATAGTTTTATTTAGTTCTTCTACATTGAACATACCGGGAGGAGAACTCTGAGAAAGCTGCAAGGCTAATTGAGCCATCATCATGCGGTGTGCAGAAGAAGGGATGTTAGGATCAGAGACAGGAATGATATCAATCCTACCATCAAAATCACTTCTAAAAATATTCAGGGTGCCATTAGGTACATCACAAGTAGATTCTTCTGGTAGATACTCATGGTTAATTCTACCCAAGAGTTTAAATTCTTCGTGCTGTGCTTTATGGATACGTTTATGGATAGCACTGAAGAACTTACTACTGGCTTCTAGGAGCGCCATTGTAGTCCCTACAGGGCCATAGCTTGCAGCATCTGCTACAACCTGTTCAGAAGTATCAGCAAACTTCTGTGCCGTGGCTGTAACGAAGTTGAGCATCTGGAATAATGTTTGAGAAGGTTCTTTATAGGGTAGGTTGATGATCATCTTGGAAAGATCATTACCTGTAGCTTCTACTTCTCTAAACTCTCCCGGTGCAATGGGATCATTATCACCTACAATTCGCATACCCTTAGCCTTGAAACCACCGGGGAGAGTAGCGAACTGTCCTGCATCTACCAAGCTACGCATAGCAGCAGTTGCAGTCATGGTCAAGTTACCAAGGAAGTGGATAAGACCTAAACCATAGAAACCAAAACCGGGAACAAATTTATAGTGGGTAAAGAATAGCTTCTTCTCTTTTCTTTTATCATCCTTGTTGTAGTTTCTACGGATAGACAAAACCTGCTTTGTTTGTTCTTCAATAGTAACAATATAAGGAAGAGCTATAGCTTCTTCATCGTTAAAGGGTTCAGGTAATTCAAGATAACAATGCTGCTCCAAGACAACAAACTGAGAGTCGTTGTTTCCTGAAGGAGACAATCCCATGATCGTATCCATCTTCTGACTAATAGGAGCAAAGTTAGGAGTTCCTGCTGTAGGTAAATCTATATCAGCGTACATCTCAGAAGCGATATCTCTCTTCATCTCTACTTCAGAGCGGTAGATAACATGAGTATAACGATCTGCTCTTCTAAGATCAGTAGCATAATAAGAAACATAGAACTGATCAATAGGTACAAATTCTGATACTGGTCGATTTAGATTACTATCAAAGTAAATCTTTTTAAAGGCGGAACCTATAAGGGGGAGATGGAAAAGCATTCTCTCGAACTCATCAAAATACTCAGGCATTTGATCTGTTATCTGATAGTTCATAAACTGCTTTACTCTTTGGGCTTGTTCTTCTTTATCTTCAGTCACCTCTCCAATGATCTGAGACTTAACAGGGCCAGATGCAGGGAATAATTCTTGAGTAGCTTTAGATTGGAACTTAACCGCAGACTCAATAAGAACAGGATGTACTGCTGTACAAGCCCCTTCAAAAGGCTCAGAGGATTCTTCTAGTTTCAAACCTAGTAGATCAAAGCCTCTCTCAAACATGCTCTCCCATTCTGCTCTACTATCTTTATCCGAAGTAAAGTTTTCGTGTACCTTAGCAGCAATGTCGTCTAGTACGTCATCATCAAGATCATCTACTAGGTTCCTGTAGAACTCCTCTTCGGTTTCTTCTATCTGTTCTTCAGATAAACCTTCATCTTTATTTGTTTTAAATTCTACTATCACTCCACCATCTTCAGGATCGTATTCGATACTGGTATTCTCATCACCTGTCTCAGCTTCAATCTCAATAGAGATTTGTGTCTCAGGGATAGGATCAAATGGGTTACGTTCAGTTGCCATATTTATATAGTCCTTAATGTTTAATTATATGGAGAGAATGGCGCATTTTAACATTACACTCGCCAATATGCAACCCTCTTCTTTTTCCTACTTACGTCATCTTCATCCCAGTTAGGATCATCAGGGTGTTCCATGCGCCAACTATCCTTAACGTAATGGATAGCCATCGTCATTGCATCTACCTGATCATCGTGCCTACCATAGGGGAACATGATAGCTTCTTCGTATAGCTCATTAGCCCAAGCCTTACCTTTTGGAATCCACACTCTACCCGCTTCCATAAGGGGAGAAGCAGAATATACTCTGGATACCTTGTCCTTGTCGGGCATGTATTCTAATACTGGTAGTCCACTTCTTCTCATATCTTGAATGAGAGATTGACCACTAGCCTTCTTCTCCACTAAGCAAATATCTGGTCTATGCTTCTGGTATTCTTGTTGTGCTATTCTTCTTAAATCTGGGTATTCAAATCTTCCTCTTGCTTGCCCAAGAAGAATAAGATTACTAGCTCCTTGTTCATCTCCATCTCCTCTATCATCTTGGAAATGAAACACACCCCATGTTTGTATAACGGAGAAATCAGCAGTTGTCTTAGTCGAGAAAGCAGTATCGTAAGTTTGTAGTATGAAATCACAGACAGGTGGTTCTGGGTGTTCCCACTTCTTCATCCAGTTCTTTTTTATTATACTACCTTCATCTGGAGTGGGGTTCTGCATGTACAGACTTTCCCAGTACTTAGCTCCGTTGGTAGCCTTGATCTCTGCTTCATCTATTCGTAATACTTCGTCAGTCTTCCACTCAGGGAAATAACTGGACCCTTCAGGCAATCCTAAAAGTTTACTTGCTTTCTCATCTAACCAAGCAGGAATAGTAATTACATTCCAACGCATCTTGGTTTCTATGTCAAACTCATCCTGTTGTTTTAATAACCAACCACATAAATCATCGTAATGATATCTTGTGTTGATAATAATAATTGATCCGTTAGGCATGATACGAGTTCGTAAACCTGATGGATACCACTGCTTAATGTATCTACGTCCTGCGTCAGAAAAGCTATCCTCTTCCGACATCACATCGTCTAGGATAGCCATATGTGCTCCACGACCTGCTATCTGTGAGCGTACACCCGCAGCATAGTAAGAACCATTCAGGTTAGTCTTCCACTTCCCTGCTGCCCTGACATCCTGCCTTAGCATTACACCGGGGAATACAGAAGAAAACTTCTCTTGGTTTACTAAATCTCTTACTGACCTACCGAAGTCACTAGATAGCTGGTCAGAGTGGGAGACAGTCAGTACTTCATGGTTAGGATTTCTACCTATATACCAAGCAGGAAATAACTTTGAGCAGATAACCGACTTAGAGGAACGAGGAGGAAGAAAAACCATTAACCTTTTTATTTTTCCTTCTACTACCTGCTGTAGTTTATCAGATATAAGTTCTATGTGTCTGCCCATCTTCCAATCAGAGACAAGAGTAGGAGCCATCGCTCTTACAAAGGTAAGAAAATCATCCTTTGATTGTCTGTCTACTAATGTCTCTAGGTTATTTTTTACATTGGAAAGTATATTATATGTTATATCTTCGTCTGAAGGCATACCTTCTTCATTATTATTATTATTATTATCGTCGTCAACTGTTACCGTAGACATTAAAATACTTCTCCCTCTCTTCCTTTATTATTATTATTATTAATATGAAGATGTTAAAGAACATAACCCCCTTGATGGGATACATTCTACTCTTTGTTTTCTTTTTCCGCAACCCTGAATAGATAAAAAAGAAGAAGAAATTATTTTATATTAGCTATTGCGTATTATAATTTGTGTGTTACCCTATACTATATAGTCTATATAGACTGTATAGTCTATTATAAGATATACTAAGATATAATATATAATATAAATAATAATAATATATATATATATAAACTAAGATAGTCTAATAGGGGAGCGCGGGGGAGTCAGATCGAGAAGAATGGGATGTGTAGCAAGCCGGTTTATTTTTTGTTACTAATATTTACAGAGATATGCTAAAAATATACAAGGGGGGGTATTGTTTAATACTCCTCTTTATTTTTGGTCTATATATTTCAGTCTTGATATATATATACACGATGCGGGGACTTTTCTTTGGGTGGGGTCGGTCTTCCATGCCTGCAGCGTATTCCCAAATGTGGACCCGAAAGAACAAAACGTGAACAAATCATGAACAGCATGAACAAAACGTGAACATAACGTGAACAACGTGAACATAACAGGAACATAACGTGAACAAACCATGAACGTACCCCCTATGTTCTTGTTATGTACCCTCCTTGTTCTTTATTATATGTATTTTATATTAATTTATCTAATGTTTCCGCCGTTCTTTAATTATATGTATGTTAAATATATATTGCATTTGATTAATATACTACATAATTTTGATATGCTTTTGATTAGAATGCAAACGGCAGAATAGCTCGATTTTAATCATTTTTGGGGTTGACACGTTTAAACAGGTCAAAATGGCCTCCACAGACGCAAGCTTGATTTTCGGGCACTTGATAGCCTAGAAAGTAATCCGGCGATTTGTTCCCCTTATGTTCCCCTATCTTGTATGGGAAGATGATCACGCGCCTACGCGAGCGCGTTCATCTCTTTAATAGGGGGAAAAAAATTACCCTGATCCCGTTCCTCCACTGGTCGAAATCGTTGATATTTATCCCCATAACATACTGAAATCATTGACACTTTATGCCATTATGACATTCTAAAATGGCCTGTTTTTGTGATATTCTGCAATCCTAACCCATTGAAATATAAGGATTTAAATATTGTTGTTGGTATCCATTCGGGAATATGTTTTTATTCAATTACTTAATCAGTAGGTGGTTACCGCGTAAATCCTACCCATATAAGAGGGCCTTAAAAATGGCGAGACTAGGCAAGCGTGAGCGTATAGCGCTCGCGGCGTTTAAGAATAACGTCGCAATGTTAGAAGCGGAACGACAAGTGCGGGTGGCCGCAGAGCCAACGGCGTCCGTTATCGATACAAACTGGCAAGTGATAGACAGGTTCCATTTTAAGAATCAAAAAAGCCGCCCATTAAAATGGGAATATGATTGGAAAGCCGCACGGCGTATCAATTCGGGCGGTAAATGGTAATAAAATAATGCTTTAAATAGGGCGCGGCGGGGTTTCGCGCTCTATTCATGGCACTATTTTATAGCGTCAACGAGGCTGCGTGTACTTAAACGCGCCTTATACATAAATGCATAGGCAGGTGGCTACGTTTGTCCTATTGTAATGCGGTAGCACGCAGGGCGGTAGGTATGTAGTGACGTAGTGAGAATGGCATATATACGCCATGAATCCTGTTAAATGATCAGCGGCCTATCGGATTTATACGATGGGGGCGGGTGTAATTGGAATGCGGCAACGCGGACCTACCTTATCCAATCTTTCGTACTTGATAGCTGGCCTATGCTATGAGCAACGGTGTTGTCTTATAATAACCCTGCTAGTCCTTAACCTACAACAAAGGACTAAGTATCATGGCTATTAAAAATATCAAAGACGTAACACAATTTAACAATGTGTTGAACACATACGTTTCGCAGCGTAATTCTGCAATGAATAACCTGTTGGCCTTGTCCCAGTTTGGGATCAAACACCTGCAAGAATGCGGTGACCTCGGACCATTGCAGCGTTTGCACGATGCGATGAAAAAAGGCTACGAAAATCGTAATGGTTTAGCACGATGGATTTGTGCCTATACACCTACAGTGTTTGAAGCCTCTAAGTTTAAAAAGGACAAGAGCGAGGCAGCTTTACCCTTTAACATCGAAGAAGCACTGAAAACACCATTCTGGGAAGCGTTTCCAATTCCCGACGTACTTAATATCTTCGCAGCCGATGAAGTTAAGTCGGCAATGGAAAAAATTGTGGCCCGCTTCCAAAATGAAAAGAAAAACAAGGCGCTAAACGAAAACGCAACGGAAGCGGTAACAAAATTGAGCAAGCTTATCGAATCAATGTAATCTTTTTATAGACTGGTGGGGTTATTATATGACAACATTACAATAAAAAGAGGTAAACATGAGTAGAAAATGTGCTGTATGCGATGAGCCTGACGGGCTTATGTACGTACATGAACGTGAGGAATACTATTGTTCCTCATGCTACCACGAGGAATTTAATCGCGAGGCATTCACGCAGGGACTAGATGACGCTGAGGAAGAGATCAAGTCAGGGGAAATCTATGACGTAGACCTAGCCATAGGTTTGTTCAGTGTTGATCCACCAGACAGCCCGTATCAATACGGGTTTCTTAAAAGCCTAAAGGAACATAACAACGAAGGGAAATTATTATTATGAAGGACACAATCAACACACTCCTGTTGGGTATAGTAGCAGGTGTACTTATGACGATAATAATATCGGTGATCTTACATTAAAACAACGAAGAGGCATAAGGTGATGGACAAAGATGTAAAACAACAATGGATAACCGCACTTAGAAGCGGACAATATCACCAGTGCCAAGGTGAGTTGAAGGACATCGAAGGTGCGAATTGCTGCCTTGGTGTGCTGTTAGAGTCACAGGGTTGGGAGTTTTCTGCATCAATAAGGAACCCACACACTGATGTTTGTTACTATACTTCACCAGAAGGGTTTTGTAATGGCGAAGAAAACGAACTAACAGTTCATACACGAGATGAGTTCAGCTTGACGAGGAAGCAAGAGGTTCATCTAATAAACATGAACGATCATGAAGACAAGGACTTCATGCAAATAGCAGATTGGATTGAGGATCACCTATGAAATGTAAACGATGCGGCCATGAACCTGCATCCCTTTTGGATAACAAGGTGGCTATCTGTGCGCCTTGCTGGCTTGAACTATATGGTGACAACGAAGAGGACAACGAAGAGGACAACGATCATGATAGATAAGAATATACCCTTGAACAACAAGGTGTTGGATGACGTAGAAATATTTTTGAAAGAGGGCTTCGATGAGAAGGAAGCTCATGAAATGAACAGTATCTTTTCGATGCGTTCATTAAAAATAATGATGGCTGAACAAGATGACTGATGAAGAAGTTAAATCATATCGACCGATGTTCTTATTTGAGGGTGAGGAAGCGAAGGGTAATGCTCTACGCTTTGCGACACACGATGAAGCTGATGGCAATGCAAGGGACAAATTCTCTGCATGGTCTATGCCATCAGGGTATTACGTACAAGAGACAGATGATCCCGTGAACTATACATGGGATGTGAACCAAGGAACCAAACCCCTTTAGAAAAGGAAGCTAACAGATGAACAAGTCCCAAGCTCAAAACATTACAGGTAGCATAGGCGACCCAAGTAAAATGCCGGGCATGTCGTTAGGATTACCTGCATCTAAGGCAGAGTTTGTACCACACATATGTATGGAGAAAAGTTGGCCTGTACCTTTACAGTATGGGTGTAAGATAGGCGGAGCCTTATCAATGGTAGAAGGTTCCGTTTGCTTTGGATGTTACGCAGATAAAAGAGGCAACTACACCTACCCTTCCGTACAAATTGCCCAGACAAAAAGGCTGGTAGGTTTGTACCATCCTGACTGGGTAGAAGCGATGACATACATGCTCGAAGTAACATTCGATAAGCTGTTCAAGGAAGCATTAACAAATCATCTGGATGACTTCGTATGTAATGAACATCGTATGCCCAACACAGTAGAGTGGGAAAACCTACACACAATAGCTACATTAGATACCAGCTACATGCGTTGGCATGACAGTGGGGACATCTTGGATGTGTGGCATCTCCATCTTATCTTTGATGTAGCAGAGCGCACACCCTTCTTGAGGCACTGGCTCCCAGTACAAGAGAGCCATCATGTAGCTAAATCTAACAGAGTTAAGCCGTCTAACCTCTTGATAAGACATTCATCACAGATGGTAGACGGACCGTTCAAGAAACGATTCACCCACGTATCTGGAGTAACAACAAAGGGAGACCATACCTGTCCAGCATCACACAACAACAACGAGTGTGGCACCTGCCGTAAATGCTGGGATGAGGATACCTATCAAGTAATATACCCCAAACATTAATATATATATAAACACACACACACAGAGGATTTGTAAGATGATGACGAAGAACTATAACATGACTGCCGCCCAAGTAAGTGTAAGCACTGGACTCACAGTCGAGGGAGTGTACTCAGCCAATCATAAAGGAGTTCTGAAATCAATCAAGCACAACAGTAACATCTTCTTCAGCAAGGAAGACGTTCAAGAATGGCGTGACAATACAAGGTCTTATAACATCAAGAGTAAACTACCATATGATATTGCTCTACCTATTGGGGGAGGGTACAACCAGTACAGGAATAAGGAAGTCAACTACCTGCTAGGTAAGCACGTAAGAGTAGGACATTGGACAGACTTCGGCTTCGCACTAAAGCTTAAAGCTTACGAAGATATGGATAAAGGTATTAGTAATACTAATCTACAACAAACCATGCAGAATAATGCATTGGAATGTCTTCGTATCTTTGATGCTAACTAGTACACACAAGGAAAATAAAACATGACGACAGAAGAAACAAACTATTTAGGTGGTGTAACCTTTAGAAAATATCAGGAAGCTGCACACAAGACAGCGGTATACCCTGAAGGTAACGGTATTATTTATAATACTTTAGGACTGACATCTGAAGTAGGAGAGGTTGTATCGTTAGTAAGTAAGTGGGTTAGAGGTGACAAGGATCACATTGATTTACCTACCATATCTAAAGAGATAGGAGATGTTCTTTGGTTTGTTAGTGAACTATCACATGTCTTAGGTCTTAGTTTAGAAGACATAGCACAAGAGAATATAAAGAAGTTAAAGGACAGACAAGCACGAAATGTTTTAAAGGGAGATGGTGATGAGCGATAATGTAACACCAGTAAAAGAATTTTGGGAGCGTAAAGTATTAAGATTAAGAAACTTATATACTTACGGTGAGATATCAGAGGAGAAGTTTGAAAAAGAGATGATAACTTTAGGGTTTACATACGAACAAATAGCTAATATGTATATCGAAGACGAAGACAAAGACGACGAAGAATAAACTTAACCTTACTAAGGATATGTAATATGTATGACAATCTAGATCACCTCACCACTAAGAACAATCGTGATATCTTTTTCCCTGTGTTTGAACAAGACGTAGTAGGTTTGATAACGGGAGTTATTCCCCAGAATCATAAGATGTTAACCAAGGGTGATGGTTTCTCTGAGGAAGATACATTTCTTTCTATTGTTAAGTCTAACTATCGTGTAGTAGAGAACGAAGAAGTACTGATGCCTCTTCAAGAACAGATGGTTAACTTCTTTGACCCTTCTGTACTACAGGACATGACGATTAAAGATAGTATGCTTAAAGGAGGAGCTACATGCTTTGCAGAGTACATCCTTCCTCGTGTATCTAATCCAGTAGAGACTGATACAGGACACAAGACAGACATAGGATTACGATTCATCTTGAAGAATGCTTTCGATAGTTCTTCTAGTGTTGTGTTTTATAGTGGAGATATTGATTTCTTCTGTACCAACGGACAAATTAATGGGACGTATGATGTCACTCGTAAACGACACACAAAGAATTTTGTTGTTGATGGTTTCACCTTAGCCTTAGAAGATACCTTAGATAAGTATTCTAATACTGTTGTACGTTACCAACAGTGGGCAGATACAAAGATTAATAGTTCTTCTCCTAAAGTTATTGATCTATTCCGTAAGCTCACCACTGGTACAACCAATGAGCCTAAGCGCAAGAATGCTTTAGCTGATAAGTTATTAGCACAGTACGTTGACGAAGTAAAAGTTCGTGGTCCTAATGTATTCTCTCTGGTATCTGCACTCTCTAACTATTCTAGTCACGGTGCTAAGGATGATAGGTTCGCCTTGACTGTAGCTGGTGATGATGGTACACTATTAAAGCGTCAAGAGCAAGTCGGTAATTGGCTTTCAGGTACAGTCTTTAAAGATTTTCTTGAGGCAGTTTAACAATAACAGAGAGGATTTCAACAATGGTTTATAAATATGTATGTCATGAAGACATACCTAACTATATGAAATCTTATTTACTTACTGTGTCTTGTGCTCCCTTCATAGAAGCGATACCAGTAGAGGAGATAAATGCTTTCTTAAATGGTTTGGAAGAGTGGGAGACTGAGAATTATCCTGAACTTATTTCTGAGTTTAACACTGTCCATTAATTGTTAACATATGGACGGCTCTATCTCTAACACAAAGGGATAGGGTCGTCTACATTAAGTACACTATAGCAGGAGTAAGGTCATGATTAAAAGTAAATTAGCTCTAGATAATTTAGGAGTTAAGTTAGAAGTAAAAGATAAAGGTTTGTACGTATCCTTTTATCTAGATGCAGACTATGGTACTAAGCCTGTGTGTAGCATCTTAATGGATGATCTTATCATTGACTATAACTCTTCTTCAGTATCTTGTGTATCACAAGAAGAAGTATCTGGAAAGCATTTCATTAAGATGATGGATTTAATGGGAGAATTATATACTTCTTTAGTTATGGTAGAAAATATTGTAGATAACATTAAGCCTATTAGAAATGAGTGTCCTCGTACTAAAGATGACGACGACGATGATGATGGCTACCCTTCCTCTGGGTTTGGTGATGACTTCGGAACATTATTAAAATGAAAGTAAATGATTTAGCCTTAGCTAAGAAAGAGATAGCTTTACTTACTGATAGTCTATATAGAGAATATGTAAATACTAAAGAGCTAAGAGAGAAGATATCTTATCTAGAAACTTTATTATCTAAGAGAGAAAAAGATTTAGAAGATATGTCTTATAAATTACTAAACGGACATAGCTACTCGTAATCTACTAACTTAACTGGGATTTGTCTAAGTTAAAGATTAGCTTAGATGCGGCTCTCGTAGCTCAATTGGATAGAGCAATAGACTTCTAATCTATAGGCTACAGGTTCGAGTCCTGTCGAGAGCACCAAGCTATAACATTAAAAGGAGAACATAAGTTGAAAGTTAGTCTAGTCAGTAATGCAGGTACTGACCTAACCGTAGTTAATTCTGCAAGGGTATCCTTTGATAAGGAAAGTGAATGGGACACAAGAGAATTCAAAGATAATGTATCTAAGTTATTTGGTAATGATAGAAAACTAATCCGATACTTAGCTACTCATAAACACTTCACACCATTTACTCACTGCACTATAACACTACGAGAAACAGTGCCTTTGTTCGTTGCTAGGCAGCGGTTCAAGCACACCATAGGGTTCTCTTACAACGAAATGTCGAGGCGGTATGTAGACAGCGTGCCAGAACTATATAGTCCTAAAGTTTGGCGTGGTAAACCGATTAAATCTAAGCAGGGAAGTAGTGATACAGTTATAGATATTAGTAAGCCTAACAAATCATTACTAAATGAATACGAGAAGGCTTTAAAATATTCTGTCAGGACATACAAACATCTTCTAAGTCTAGGTGTCTGTCCTGAACAAGCACGTATGGTGCTACCTCAGAGTATGTATACAAGTTACTATGTCACTGGCTCCTTGTATGCATTTGCTAGGGCATACAATTTAAGGAGTAGTCCTGATGCTCAATCTGAAATCAGAGACCTTGCAAAAGAATGGGATACTATTATAAGTAAGTTGTTTCCTTATTCATGGAGCTGCTTAACTAAAGGAGAAAATTAAATGACTGTCAAAAAAAACTTAGGAGTTAACAATGACTTAGAGTTATCAGTTAACAAGCATCAGCGAACTAGTATAGGTAATTCTATTAATAGTAGAGCTTCTAATAAACATAAACGAAAAGGATTTAAAAAGTATAGAGGTCAGGGTAAATGAAGAACTTGTGGGAGAAGGATAGAAAGATTATCTTTAGAGAACTGTTGACAACCTATATGCAAGAAGGTTATAACAGAAAAGAAGCTAAGAAGTTAGCATCAGAAGAGACAGATGAAATGATGTCAGGAGATATTGCTTTTGTAAATAACATTATGAATGAACAAGATGATCAATAGTTATCAGTTCAGGTTACCGCGCCTGATTTATAAGGAGAAGGATGATGGATGATTTAGTGGAACGACTGCGCGAAAATGCCATCCGCGAAGGCTTCGTTGACAACTTGGATATCGTAGCCGCCGATTGTATCACCGAACAAGCCTCCGAAATAGAACAGCTTCGCGCCGCACTACAACTAATCGCGGCTGACGTAACCGGCAACAAGCACCACCAAGCGCAGTACAGACAGGACACAGCGATGGCAGCTTTGGAGCGATGACGGGACGGGCTTTATGCAAGCATGGGGTTTCGCAAGGTTGGTGTGACGTCTGTGTTTTAGAGAGCAAGCGCGCTTATTGGTTCAATATGATAGCGGCTGCTGTCGTTTTGGTGTGGATTGCAAGGAAGGTATCGGGAGCAGGATGATGACCAAGTAATAATAACCTTAACAAGGATATAGAAGATGTACAAAATTATAAGGAGTGGAAACCTTGCTGATCCTTTTGATGAAGGAACCTTAGATGAGATGAAGGAAGGATTAACAGGTGTCAGTATTCTTATGAACCACCTAAATTTCTCTAGTTACTTTAATGATAATAAAGAATCATTGTTTGTTACTGGATCACGTAAACATCCTATTGAATATAGAATAGTAGAGGACTGATTATGTCAGGAATAAGTACTAGCATACACCACGTTAAGAACATAACAGCAACTAATGAGTACCTATCTGGAACAGTTTGCCACTATACTTCCATCGAAGTAGAGCAAGAAGATGGAAATATTTTAAGCTTCACATTATTTCCATCTGATAAAGCTGAACAATTAAATGTTACATCTATTAAGGGTTCTTCTATTATCTGAACAAAGGAATATACTATGGCTACTAAATATGAATACCAAGGCGGCAAGTATACCTTAGAGAAAATTATTAAGATGTACCTACAAACAACGGATCGAGGTTTTAATTGTATGGAAGAATGCCAAGGAGATATGTTTGTCTCTGATCTAGGTACACTAATTCGAGCACGTTGTGATTTAGAAAATCTTATAGTACAGATAGAAAGAATTAAAAAAGAAAAGAAGACTAGTAAGGTTGCTTATCAATATGATAACGATGATAGACTTGATGCTTCTGTAAGCTTAGATGACCCTACTGTTACAAGATTTAAAAGCCTTGGTGAAGAAGGAGCTATCGGTATAAACGATCTTAAAATACCAGACAGGTATTAAAAATATGACGGATAGTAAAGTAGTAGACCAAGGCGCTTGCCCTGACTGTTCATCTAGTGATGCATGTACATCATATTCAGACGGACATTCTTTTTGTTTTAGTTGTTCAACCTATCGTAAAGATACTTCACATGAAGAAGGACATGACATCGTTATGAATACCCCACTCAATAACACGGTTAAACCAATGACAAATAATAAAGGACTACATACCGACATACCTAACAGGAACATCTCTTTAAGTACTTGTAAGAAGTACAATGTACGTACAATTAAAGATAACTCTAATAAGATTATACAGCACATGTATCCTTACTACGATGCAGATAGTAATCACATTGCTGATAAGGTTAGAGAGTGTGATACTAAGAAGATGCATTCAGAACCAGAGGGTGCTCTCCGACAGGCTGTACTCTTTGGTCAGCATCTGTTCTCTGGTGGTGGTAAATACGTTACCGTCTGTGAAGGAGAGCTAGACGCTATGTCAGCGTATGAAATGCTAGGCTCTAAGTGGCCTGTGATTTCTATTAACTCTGGCGCACAATCAGCTTACAAAAACTGTAAGGATAACTTAGAGTATCTAAATACATTTGATAATGTTGTATTGTGTTTTGATTCTGATGATCCCGGTAAGAATGCAGCGCAGAAGGTAGCCTCTCTGTTCGAGCCTAACAAATGCAGGATTGTTAATCTACCTACCTTCAAGGATGCTAACGAATACCTTATGAAAGGTAAGCGTGAAGACTTCTCTACTGCTTGGTGGAATGCCAAGGAGTATACACCTGCTGGCATCCTTAACCTTGCCGACATGGGTGCATCCCTGTATGACGAAGGTAAGTATAAGACCTGTCTCTACCCTTTCGCTGGTCTTAATGACAAGCTGTATGGTATGCGTACAGGTGAGCTGGTTACCTTCACGGCAGGTACAGGCACTGGTAAATCAAGTGTCATGCGGGAGCTTATGCATCATGTCCTTACCAGCACAGAAGATAACATTGGAGTCATCTCCTTAGAAGAGAATGTACGTAGTACTATCTTCCACCTGATGTCTGTCGAAGCTAACGCTAGGTTGTACATCAGAGAGGTGCGAGAAGAGTACTCACGGGAAGACCTCACGACATGGCAGGATGCTACAGTAGGTACACGTAGGTTCTATGCCTTCGATCACTTCGGTTCTATGCGTACAGATGAAATCCTCAGCCGTATTAGATACATGATCAAGGCTCTGGATTGTAAATGGATTTTCCTTGACCATCTATCTATCCTTGTGTCAGGCTTGGAAGGTGATGATGAACGACGTAACATTGATAACCTCATGACTAAGCTGCGTAGTATCACAGAAGAATGTAATGTATCGTTGCTGCTTGTCTCTCACCTTCGACGTATTAGTGGTGATGCAGGGCATGAGCAAGGCAAAGAGGTAAGCCTATCACACCTTAGAGGTAGTCAGAGCATTGCACAGCTATCTGATGCAGTTGTAGCTATGGAAAGGGATCAGCAATCTGATGACGATAACATCTCTAACACTACAACGATACGTGTACTGAAGAATCGTTACAGTGGTGAGACAGGTGTAGCTTGTCACTTGTTCTTCAACAAGGACACTGGTAGGTTACAAGAAGTTCAAAGCCTTGGTGATAATCCTGATGGCGATGAGGATGATATGGTGCTATGACTAA
>TARA_B110000211_G_scaffold109708_1_pt1 | contig 14751 bp, 10 predicted proteins | sample TARA_B110000211 | Tara Oceans TARA_B110000211 (sample SAMEA4397516) | marine metagenome | biome: Polar Biome; feature: [DCM] deep chlorophyll maximum layer (ENVO:01000326); material: water (ENVO:00002006), including particulate matter (ENVO:01000060) such as... | depth 30 m
ACGCAAGTGTGTGTCATAAATACCCTGGTATTTACTCGCTACTTTGGCAAGCGTAACAACTTCTTCGGTATTCGCAAAACTTCCTGGTACATAATATAGCCCGGTTGATAAGCCCAACGCGCCTGCCTCCATAGCCTGAGTAAGTAACTGTGACATTTCAGCGAGCTCCTCAGCATTAGCAAAACGCTGTGCCCGCCCCATCACTTGTTCTCGTACACTGCCATGCCCAACTAATAAAGCCACGTTAGTACCTATGCCATTGGCTTCAAGTTCAGCAGCTGTTTTTGCAATATCAACAGGGCCTTCGCCGTCATTGCCATTAACAACGGTAGTAACCCCTTGCGTTAGGTAATTTAAATTATGATTTTTATCTTGGCTATAAAGCTCTTCTAATGTGTGAGTGTGAGGATCGATAAAACCAGGGCTAACCACTTTACCACTTACATCAACAATATTTTTTGCTGTAATTTGGTGCTTTCCTGAAGAATAGAGGCCACAAATATGATTACCACAAATAGCGACATCAAGTGCTTGTGCCTGAATATTATCGCCAGTATAAACTTGACCGTTAATGAGCAAAGTATCAACCTGTTGCGCTTTATCGCCAAGGCAACCTGTCATGAGAAATACACTACTCACTAATACTGCAGTATAAAAAATTTTAGCCTTATTTTTCATTAAGTTGTTACTCTTTATTATGGTCAACGTTTGCTAGCAAGGTTTGCATCAATAATATCGATGCATTAGTGGCAATAATGTCTATGTTATCACGATTGGTTTCGTCTCCCATTTCATAGGTTATCGCATGAACTTTATAGTTATCAGCAAAATATTGCTTTGAAACTCCGTTGTTAGGACGATTACCCGGCTTTTGTATAACATCAAAATTTGGCATTGCTTTATCTAATGCGCTGAGCCAATGTTTAACAAAATAGCGATCTTCTACACCATAGTCAGTTGGCATAGTATAAAAAACATCATGCTGTGTTGAATGAAAATCAACAGCAAACTTAATTTTTGCGCCGCTGGCCACTAACTGCTGTAAATACTGGTGTACTTGTTGAGTCTCGGGTTGCTTAAAGGTTATCCAATCACGGTTTAAATCAACGCCATTGGCATTATGACGCCAATTACCCATCGCCACACCATCAGGATTTAAGTTAGGAATAACTAACAAATTATAATTTTTACGAAAATATACTGCTAATGGATTATTTGCCAGTAATGTTTCCACAAAAGGAAACAGCGCTAATGCCCCTGTGATCTCCGGCGGATGTAATCGCCCTAAGATAACAAGCCATTCATTACTCTCACCACGACTTTCTATTTTATATATCGGCCGACCTTGCTGCGAGGTGCCTAATTGTTGATGTGTGATATGAGCCGTTTTTTGTAATTTTTTTGCCCAATCAACATAATATTGATTATCAATCACCTCTTGCCCAGCTATATATACCGGCTTTGTTGAAGCCTTAATGTTAAGTATCAACTGTTTATTACGATACTTATGTGGATATACCGACCAAGTTTTCATGTCTTGGCTAAATTTAGGTAAGTAGCGGTTATCACGATCACCACTAATTTTAATATTAATCGTGATATCTGTTGCGGTATCCGCTTCAATTTTAAAAGCATACCAAGGGCTTGGATTAATCGGCGTATTTTCAGGTGCAATTGTGATTAAGTAATTATTATCAGCCAATACCTGACATTCATCCATACGGCTTGCTTCAAAATCAGCTATTAAGCGCACAGCACCGGTATCACAAGTTTGTTGATTGTCATGTTGGTCAAGCACAAGTGTTTTTGTGCATGATGTTAAGAATACAATGACCAACAATCCTGTGGAAATAGTGAATAACTTTTTCATAATTACATCTTCTACGTCTGATTAACTACATTAAAAATAAGGCTCGAGCGCTGCTCACGCATCGAGCCATCATGACATTAAGAATTTACGGTTAAAACTTCTTATTGATATTCATATAAAAATAACGCCCTAAACTTGAATGAACACTACTATTATAACCAAATGATTCATCAGCAATCGGTGGCTTTTTATCGGTTAAGTTTTTAATTCCTAAAGTGACTTTAGTTTTTTCCATCACACTTTTAGGTAAACGATAATTCACATAAGTGTCTACTTTTGAGAAGCTATCAACCTGATATTTAAAGTCTTGCTCACCAATAGAGTAATCTAAGCTGGTATCTTCAAAACCACTCACGTAGCGATATCTTAAACCAGCACCCCAAGCAGCTTTACGCCAATCAAGAGAAGATGTTACTCGCCATTCTGGACGACCATTTTGACCAATTAAATCACCGCTGCCCGTAATTGTAATTTCATCACCACTATATTTTAGAGCATCAACAAGCCCTTGATCACTAGAGTTTTGCGCGGCAATTATTTGGGTTGTCACATCATCTGCTAATTGAGTAAATTTCATTAATTTAGCCGCATTAGCTTTGAACTTAAACTTACCTAAGCCAGTTTCTAAGTCATAAGTAATACCGATATCTAACCCTGATGATTCTCGATCTTGTAAATTAACATAATCATTTTGTATCGCGACCACTTCGTTATCATCACCACCACGGGTGATCAGCGTATTGCCATCACCTGTTGGGTCTTGATAACGTAACATGGCATCATATAATAATTGAGTTTGAGAGTTGATTAAACCGACGGTATCGGTTTGGTCAAGCTGCCACCAATCAGCAGTAAATGTCAGGTTTTTAGTGGGTTGAATAACAACCCCCCAACTGAGGTTTTCACTTTCCTCTGGTTTTAATTTATCGCTACCACTGCGAACCTCTAAAACGCCGTATCGAGAATCAGTAACAGGATCGCTACGCGTATTTAAGCGTGAAATATCGACCGCGACTACTTGCGGTAAACCTGGGGCCTTAAAACCTTCCGCGTATGAGGCTCTAAATTGTACATAATCATTTATGATCCAAGATAATGCTGCCTTAGGTTTCATGATGTCACCAACGTCAGAAAAACGTTCGTAACGTGCAGCTATTTGCATATCCAATCGCTCAATAAAAGGCAAACCTTCAAGCAGTGGCACAGCAAATTCAGTGTAGGCAGAAAAAACATTGCGGCTACCGGCAGCATCAGGCGTCGGGCTACTACCTAAAACAACACTAGCAAATTGGTCTTCGTCTTTTGCGCCACCCAAAATATCTAAAAATTGTTCATTCGTATTTAACGTATCTGAACGCACATCAAAAAAACTTTCATAACGGTATTCAACCCCTGCAGCAAAGCCTACATCGCCAGCAGGTAACTCAAAAATATCAGCTCTTGATATTTTAAAATCAAAAAGTGCTAGCTCTGTTTCACTCTCACGCACCACATCAATCATAAAACTATCAATAACTGACTGACTATTGCCCGTTGGATCACCGATATTGGTATTATTAATATCAGCACCATTGAATACATCATAAGCTGTGGCTTGATTAGTACTGTTAATCGCCTCCTGAAAACGCTGAGTATGAATGCGGTTTGCTTTATCTTCAGTATTCGCTTTTGAATAAAGCACAGCGCTATCCCAGTCCCATTCATTAAAATAACCGCGTAAACCAGTTAATAAACGATAACTGGTATCAGTAACTTCTATGTTACGAGGCCCAGTGTCAACTGGACGGTATTTTCTTAATGAAACTTCTTCACCAAAAGGATTGTAAAAAGCATTTTCTGAAATAGTAAAACGTTGTGAAGTAAGATTTGCCGCTTGTTCACGTACCCTATCAGCTTTAGCATAGTAATAAAGAGCCTCACTATAGAGCTCAATTTCGTCATTCACTTGATGTGTTAACATGCCGTAAAAATTTGCTCGCTCAACACCTGAACTTAAAGAGCGTTCACTATTGCGGTCATAGCCATCACTTGAAGGCTGGCTACCACGATCAACACACACACCTTCTACATCTAATGCCGTGGTTGGGTTGCCGCGAGAGTCTGAGTTTTCACAGCCGGATAAAGTATCGGGCTGCAAATGAAAGGTACCTAAAGTACCGGTATTAAATTCTCCCCAAGGCGTTGAAGAATTTAAGTTGTGTAAATCAGTGTTTCCGTAAATGGGGTTACCTTCATCATCAGTTCCCGTGATAATTACTTCATCAGGAAAGCGACTATTTTCACGCAAATCCGCACTTTTTGCGTAAGACTTTTCGCTGGCCATAATCATTTCGCGTTTATAGTAACCAGCAGACATTGAAATATGCGTTTTGTCTTCATTTAGAAAAAAACCTGTCGCGCCACTTAAATTTAAAATATCGCGCTCGGTGCCTTCTTCAGTTCCATAGTTTAAATTAAGTTCTGCACCTTCATAATTGTCTTTAAGCGCGTAATTAACCACGCCAGCAACAGCGTCTGAGCCATAAATAGCCGCAGCACCATCACGCAAAATCTCCACTCGCTTTAATCCACGAACAGGTAAAGTATTAGCATTGGCGGTGGTAACAGGCACAAAGTTTTCTGATTGCGTACCCGGATGCAGAACTAAACGACGGCCATTAAGTAAAACCAAGGTATTACCCGTTCCTAAGCCACGTAAGTTATAAGATGAAACATCGCCACGTGCATCGTTAACACCACCCACTGCGCGAGAACTGTTAAACGCTACATCGCCCTGCTGCGGAATATCAGCGAGTAATTCAGCACCAGAAATAGCACCACTATTTTCAATATCTTCAGCAGAAATAGCCGTGACAGGTAAAGCGCCGGTATCGTGGTTAACTTTAATATGAGATCCTATAACACTAATGCGCTCGACATCCTTTACTTTCACTGCTTCTTCCGCGTTAGCTTGTTGAATTAAAGCAGTTTGTGCTGCTAATGCCGTCATTACGCAAAAGCTTAGGTGCTTCAGTTTAGGTTTATTTCTCGCTATTTCTTTCATTACTCTCACCGCCCTATGTTGCATTTAGTCTATTGTAAATGTCGGATATATTTTTACCGATCGTTGTTATTAAGCTCACCATGCCGAATTTATAGGCGCAATACCATTGACTCTTCGTTTACAGCCCATAACCTAAAGTTATAGCAAAGTTACACATTCAAGTATTTATTTAACATTTTATGCTAAGCTGCGGCGCAAAAATTAATGTCCATTATTTTTTGTAATGACTGTTCAAGTCGCAAGGTACAGCTTTGGGTTATGACACACTAAAACTTTTGAACTGCTGTTCTATTGTTTAGCTCTTTACAATCAAATTTAGGTTCATGCGCAAAAAACAACTAAAAATACCACATTAAAAAGGTAATATGCTGATATGAATATTGAAATTTCTACCACTGAAACTTTATTAGTTTCTTTGTTAATACTTTTTGCTGGTTATTACCTTAACAGTAAAATTGCTTTTCTTAAAAACAACAACATTCCTGAGCCCGTGGTCGGTGGTATCGCATTTTCTATACTTGCTGCTATTGCGCATATCTATTTTAATGTTAGCTTTCAATTCGACATGGCATTTAAAACCCCATTAATGACGGTGTTTTTTACCACGGTTGGCCTAGGTGCAAGTTTTAGCTTACTGATCAAAGGCGGCCCGAAAGTCGCACTTTTTCTTGGTGTCGCTACAGTATACCTACTCGTGCAAAATGCTGTTGGCGTTTCTATTGCTACAGCAACAGGCATGGACCCGTTAATGGGCTTGATCGGTGGTTCGGTCACACTCTCAGGCGGGCATGGTAACGGCGCAACCTACGCTGATTTGTTTATTAATGACTATGGTATGCACAGTAGCGTGTTTGAACTGGCGATGGCAGCAGCTACACTCGGCCTGATACTTGGTGGTTTAGTCGGTGGCCCGGTCAGTAAGCGTTTAATTAAAAAATATAATTTGAAAGCTGATACCACGTACCATGAAGAACTTGATGATACGATAACCTTTGACCCCGAAGATCACGACTTAGTTACTCCTCGAAAAATGATGGAAACTTTGTTCGTTATTTTACTATGTATGTATTTAGGCCGTATGGGATATGACGCATTAAAAGCTATTGATGTTATTCTACCGGCCTTTTTAATTCCGCTATTGTTTGGTGTGGTGATTACTAACCTGACCGAATTTACCAAGGTTTACAAAGTTAGTCGGGCTTGTATCGATCTCTGGGGCACCATGGCGCTCTCTATATTTCTCGCCATGGCATTAATGTCATTAAAAATTTGGGAGCTAGTCAGTTTAGCTGGCCCAATGATATTTATGATTTTAGTTCAGGCTGTCATGTTAATGTTATTTGCTTACTTCATTACCTTCAGGGTAATGGGTAAAAACTATAACGCTGCTATTATGGCCGGCGGTCATTGTGGTTTTGGCTTAGGTGCAACACCAACAGCCGTGGCAAATATGGAATCGTTAGTGTCACGTCACGGCCCCTCACCACAAGCATTTTTAGTGGTGCCTTTGGTGGGTGCCTTTTTTATTGATATTACCAATGCTTTGATTATACAGTTATATTTAAGCTTGCCATTTGTAAGTGGTTAAGTAATTCACCTAAACAAATAACTTTACCGAGGACGTTAAATGCGCTTACGACACATTGAAATTTTTCATGCCATTTACACTAGCGGTTCGATTACCAATGCAGCGAAAATACTGCATGTATCGCAACCTTCTGTCAGTAAAGTTTTATCGCACGCCGAGTTACAACTCGGCTTCAACCTTTTTCAACGTGTTAAGGGTCGTCTGATCCCAACGGATGAAGCAGAAATGCTATTTGATGAAGTTGATAAGATTTATCAACAAATGCGTTCGATAAAAAATACCGCACAAAATATCAAAAAATCAGAGTTTGGCAGTATTAGTTTAGGGGTTACACCCGCATTAGGCTTTGACGCTATTCCGAATGTTATTGCTCATTATCACCAAGATTACCCAAATGTAACCTTTGATATTCAAACCATTCACAATGACGCGGTTATGCAGTCATTACTTGAACATAAATGTGACTTAGCTATTTTGTTTTCGCCGCATAGCATGCCAGGCATTACCGAAATTCCTTTAGCTGAGTCAGAATTAGTCATTGTTTACCCAAAAGATAAGTTTCCTCATTGCCCAAATAAATTAACCCTTACCCAAGTGTGTGATTCTGAGTTTATCGATATTAGCGACAGTGGCCCTCTAGCTGACATGTTGTGGGCTCGGGTGATGAAGGAAGACATTGATTTTACCTCCTCAATTAAAGTACAGACCTATTTTATTGCCGCAAGATTAGTCGCGCGCGGTCTAGGGGTTTGCGTTGTTGATCGCTATACCGCTGAAGGTAATTTATCCGACAATGTTGCAATCGCATCATTCGAACCCGCTTTAACTTTTAATATCAGTGCAGTGCACCTAGAAAATCGTACCAAATCTAAAGTGATTGATGAATTTATACCTTACTTAACACAAGGGATTTCAATTAGTTAAAAATCATCATAACCCTAGGTTATGATCGGTCAAAGCCTTCTCACTTTCAATGCATAGTCACTAAGATAAGCTCGATGTAACAAAAACACGGTTACATCAGCTTTTAATTTTAGGAACACCATTATGCACATCGTTTCTCCTTACCTGTTATTCATCGGTGATGCCACCGACCAACTTTCGATAAAAATGGCACGCGGGGCCGCAGACTGGCGCCCAGAGCTTTGCATTGGAGAATATAGTGTTGCAGGATGTACTGTAACAACAGGCATAGAAAAAATGTCAATTGAACAAGCCGCTAAAAAAGGCGCTAAGTCATTTGTGCTCGGTTTTGCTAATAGCGGTGGTGTACTTGAAAAAAAATGGCTACCTTATATCCTCTCAGCCATGGACCACGGTATGGACATTGTTTCAGGGCTACATAATAAACTTTGTGATTTTCCAGAACTGGTCAATAAAGCACAGCAAACTCAACAACAGTTGCTTGATATCCGACACCCAAAAGCGGAGTTTTCAACCGGTACTGGCGTAAAACGTTCGGGCAAACGCTTACTAACTGTCGGTACTGACTGTTCAGTAGGAAAAATGTATACCTCATTAAGCCTTGAAAAATCGATGAAAAAGTTAAATTTTGATGTCGATTTTCGTGCCACAGGCCAGTGTGGTATTTTAATTGCCGGCCAAGGTGTAGCTATCGATTGCGTGATCGCTGACTTTATATCTGGCGCTACCGAATCACTTTCTCCCAACAACAAACCTGAACATTGGGATATTATTGAAGGACAGGGGTCATTATCTCACCCGGCTTTTGCTGGTGTTAGTTTGGGCTTGTTGCACGGCTCACAGCCCGATGCACTGGTCATTTGTCACGACCTCAACCGCAGTCATATGCGCGGCTTACCTGATAGTCAATTCCCAAGTATTGCATCAACCATCAACCTAAACTTACAGGCAGCAAAGCTTACTAATCCAGACGTAAAAGTCGTTGGCATTACCGTTAATACCTCTAGCGTCAGTGTCGAAGAAGGGCAACGTATTTGTCAACAATTGAGCACTGAATTCTCATTGCCATGTGTCGACCCAATGCGTGATGGCACGGATAGTATAGTAAAAACCTTGGTATAAATGGTGAGATCGACATGACTATTGAAAGAAACAGCCAAAGCAATACTCAAAAAGTAACAGCTATGCCAAGCAACTTAACCATTACGGTGGAAAAACAGCATTTTTCATTGCAACATGTTTTTCGTATTGCTCGCGGCGCCAAAACTCAAGCCGATGTGGTGGTTGTTACTATCAGTGATAATAGCCATAGCGGGTGGTCAGAAGCTGTGCCTTACGCACGCTATCAAGAGTCACTTGATAGCGTAATAGCGCAAATAAACACTTTGTCACAAGCACTACTTAACACTGAAAATATTACTGGGATTATCGCTTCATTACCCGCTGGCGCTGCACGTAATGCATTAGATTGTGCTTGGTGGGATTTGCAAGCAAAGCAAAAAAACACCTCGGTTGCGACGCTATTAGAATTATCGCCTGCATTACCTTGTATCACGGCACAAACTTTAAGCATTGATAGCCCTGAAGCTATGGCAAAAGCGGTTGTTGCACTCAACAACCCGCCATTAGTCAAAGTAAAATTAGATAATCAAGACATTATTTTGAAAATGACGGCTATCGCCCAAGCGGCACCTAACAGTCAGTTTATTGTAGATGCGAATGAAGCATGGACTATTGAAGATTTACGTCATTGTTGTCAGCAATTAAAAGCACTTAATGTGGTATTGATTGAACAGCCGTTACCTGCAGGTCAAGATCAAGAACTCATCAATTTCACCTCGCCTATTCCTCTGTGCGCCGATGAGTCTTGTCATACTCGTGCAGAGCTCGATTACTTAAAAAATCGTTATCAAGTAGTCAATATCAAGCTTGATAAAACGGGAGGCTTAACTGAGGCGGTATTATTGGCTCAAGCAGCAAAAAACCAAGGTTTTGAACTTATGCTCGGTTGCATGGTGGGCAGCTCACTTGCTATGGCGCCCATAGCACTACTGGTTAATGAAGCAAAGTTTGTAGATTTAGATGGCCCTCTATTAATTAGTACTGATAGAGAGAACGGCTTTGAATTCAATCAAGGGGTAATGCAACCACTTTCAGCCAAGCTTTGGGGTGGCGCTAGTAATTTTGCCATTTTTTAATGGGGCTATTGAGCATGATAACCTGAACGTTCAAAAAAAGTTAAGATCATGATAAATAAACATATTAAACCACTATTTAAGATGACTCCCTGAACTATCGTCCTGCTTGCAGGGCTTTTTATCATCAATCTTCACAACAGCTCTGCTCCGTATGTTACTTAATGGGTAATTAACACTAACGATTCAAATTAACGTGCTCAATTATCGCCGTCATGGTTTGTTGAATACGCTCAACATCAGTGGGGATCACTAAAATAGTACTGTCACTTGCCATGCAAGCCAAGACACCCGACTGTTCTCCCATGCTCTCAATCATTTTAGAGATCAACGTAGCTGCACCAATAACAGTCTTAATAATAATTTGTACCTGATTATGCTTAATATCCAGCACGACTGAATCTATCGCTTGCTGGCCACAGGGAATATGCTGCTTTTCAGGCAAGCGATAGACAGCATCATTATTGTGATTACGAATTTTTACGGCTCCAACCTTATGTAATAAGCGCGACACTCGAGTTTGGGTAACATTTTCAAAGCCACGCAACGATAAAGCACGCGCAAGTTGTAACTGCGAACCAAAGCGCTGGTCTTGCAATAATGCCTTAAACGTATTGATTAGCTCAGGCTCTGCAACTTTCATACTATTCATTAATCCTATGTCGTTATTAGTCATGCTAAGTAGCCCAATGGCGGTTAATATTTTATCATGATCGGCGCTGATATTGCTCGATCAAGGCCTAGGTAAGCGGCTTGATAACTTAAGGGATTATAAAAATTTGGCTGAGCATTTTTACTGTACGCACTTTGCCACTCGATCAAAGCAAAATCATCAATGTTGATTGCTGTGCTATCACCACTTTGTAATACTATTTCCGCTATTACTCGGTAACTTCTATAACCAATTCGCGGAGAATTAAAATCTAATTCAACATTTTGCCAAGCTTGACTGGCCTTCAAATCAGTTGAGCCAATCAAATGTTTAGGGCTATTGTTAAAAGCATCAAATAATTTCTGACGAGTTTTACGCCCTTGCCAATAGAAGTTAACTTTCACCGGCGCTTGAACATTGAATTTAGCTTTAACTGTCATTGCGCTACTCGCTTTGTAGACACGTCTAAAACTTTGCATGCCAAAAGTACTCGGCTGAGTTGCTGTTAATTTAAGATTTATGCTGCGTTGTCCGCTAGCACCAAAATTATTCAACGTTGTAGCATTGCGTGGGAATATCCAGCCTCGTTCAGGGCTATCAAATGTCGCAAAACTTTCAAAATCGCTACCATTAATTAAGTTGGTCCCCAAGCGATAGCTAACATTATCATCTGGCAATTCAACATGGCTTATCGTTTTATGCCATGGCAATTGGTAAAGAGGGATGGTTTTTTCGTTATGAGTTAGATCGACGGCTAAGGTCAGTTTTTCACTTAATATTTGATTATTTGCTCGAATAACACCATGACCGCCTGATGGCATAATCAGAGTATTTCTTTGTTTAGAAAGCTCAGTTAAACGCTTCATAACGGTATAACGATGCATACCAGTTGCGGGTGTTGGTTTGTAACCCTTAATATATAACGGCACAATTTCAGCACGATGAAACTTGCCATCATCAAGCCAAACATAAAGAATAAAACTATGCTGAGTTGCACTAAAGTTTTGGTCAAAAATGAAGTTTCCCATCGAATAAGCAATCAGCTTATTGTTATATAACTCTAGACCTTGAGTCACATGTGGATGATGAGCAATAGCTAATGCAGCACCAGCATCCAGTGAGGATTTTAAACGCTGCTCAGTAACGCCGGTTGGGTTATCCGCGTATTCTTGACTGCCGTGATATTGCACTATGGTGACTTTATTCTTGTCAACTTCAGCACTCACTGAGCTGAGCATATTTTTCATCGAACCATATGCGGCGCCACCGTGTTGGTCATTTGCAGTTTGTGTTGGGTTCGCACTTCCCTCCCATCCCACATAACCTAACATGGCGAAGTCAGTATTTTTAATGGTTTGCGTATGAGCTTTCAACGCTGATTTTTCATCAATACCCGCACCGGAATACCCTAATTCACTTTTTTCAAGAAAAGCTAATGTGGAATGAAGGCCTGAATCCATATAATCATAGGTGTGATTATTTCCCAACGATACATAATCAATTCCAGCCCAAGATAACGCAGACAGTATTTCCGGCTCAGAGTAAAAGGTAACCGATTTTGGCGCACGCTCTGTCGGTTTTTCATCCGCTATTTGAGTTTCTAAATTAATTGCTGCGTAATCAGCCAAACTCATATAAGGCTTAATGTGCTGAACTATCGCTTTGCTATTATCGAGTTTATTGTCGGGGTGAATGAGTACAGCATCGCCAAAGTAAGGTTGATAAAATCGACGCCCCATCATGACATCACCACCAAACGCTAACATGACACGTTTAGGCGCTTTTTTGACTAAACTAATGTCAGTAATTTCTCCAGATTCTGCTAGTTCAAAATGACTAAAAGTCTGAATTGCTTGGAAGTAACCGTCTTTCGTAAATTTTAGTTGGTAAATGTCATTAGTGGCAGCGTTTAAACTAAATCGCCCCTGTTCATTGGTCACAGCATTAACACTGTTGATTGCTACCACAACCCCAGCTAAAGCATGGTTCTCCTCATCTACAATTCTTCCACTTAAAGAAAAGTGTGTAGTAGCAAATGCACTAACACTAAAATTGATTGTGCTCACTAGCAAAAGGCAAAAAACAATACGAGACATATTACGTCCAAAGCTTGATAATTTTTCTTAGTATATCGCTTTAATCATTTAGATTTCATTCCGAAATGGATGACAGTTATAACTTCAAGGTATGGCGTTAAGGTATGAAAGCAAAATATCGAGCTGATAAAGACGCAGCAATCACAATGCACAGATAAAAAAAACGCCCCTCATATGAGGAGCGTATAACAAAACATAAAATCATCTAAAATAAAACCGAGGGGAGAATCTCTTATTAACTCAGAGTAACTAAATCACACTTAGTTCAATTTTATTTAACATAAATTAATAAAAACCAATACTTCACTAAAAGCATCTTTCTGCCACTATAAATATTGCGCTTGAAAACAGCTTTATTTTGGCTAGTTACAACCTTTACCTTGTAAAATAAGTGTGGCTTGAATTCATCACAAAAGCCACAGTATATACAAGCCGATTATATTGCTCTCATAAAAAAAGCCTCTGCAGAGGCTTTTTTTACAAAATTATACCATTACTTTCTAAAGCGACGTGCGCCAAATGTAAGTAATGCTAATGAGAATATTGCTAATGTTGATGGTTCTGGTACCTGCGCTGCAGATTGTACAGACTGAGTACCAAAAAACTCCAGTTCACCTAATTGATGTGCGTTGGCACTTACTGTTGAGTATGCTTCATAACGAAAAATACTGTAAGCCTGTGTGCTGACAAAGTCGTTTTCAGCAACAGAAAATTCAACCACTTGAAAACGCTGATTCCAAATCGATAGACCGTTGTTATCGTAAGTATATATTGAAGTGTAATTCACGCCATCATTTGAACCTAAAATTCGCCATTGGTCTGCATCTCTTCCCGCAACATCATTTGCTGATGACAACGTAAATGCATCGAGAAAGTATTGTGTAGAACCAAAGTTAGCTTCTACCCATAAGCCTGTAACGTTAGCATCGTTAAGGTTTTTCGCTGCTGTGCCAACACTCTCACAACACCATTTACCATTACCACCACTTAAAACATTATCAAAAACATTAAATGAGTATTCTCCACCACCAAATCCTGGTTCGCTATTCGCGTTAAAGGTTGCGTTATAGTTAATATCGGCATCGTGTGCGCCATCATTCTCTGGATCGGTTAGGTCATTGCCGCGTAAACTTTCTGTACCCGTACCAAGTATCAGGCTGGCATTTACCACTGAACTAGCAAATGTCAGTGTTGTGATGAATAGAGCTGCTATAATTTTAAACTTCATTTAATTACCTTTAAGTAGTGCTTAATTTAATTTTTTGAAGACAACTTAGTATAAGTTATCATACATAAAACAACACAAGCAAAAGTCGAGCCAACAAATTAAAACAACCGTTTTAAAAGGGCTTCAATATGATATACGAAGCGCTTACAATGTACTTGTAAATAAAGTTGACACTACAAACTGTTCAACCAGTTGATAAATATAGATAATATTATTCATATTTACAGATATCATTTCAGACTTATAAATATTTCAGGCAAAAAAAACGCCCCTCAAATGAGGAGCGTATAACAATAATATAAAAACACTAATAAAAACAAAACCGAGGGGAGAATCTCTTATTAAGTAAGAGTGTCTTCGTAGGTAATAGTTCAATTTTATTAAAAATTAATTTAAATAAATTTTACTACCTTGTATTTATTAACTTAAATATGTTCAAACTGGTAACGCTCTGCAATCAAGTTAAGTACTTTGGTCAGCTTTTTCCCTAAGTAACCGGAAAGCAGCTTTGGCGTCTGTAGCAGTAACCCTTGCTCTGATGCTGTTATGGCTACGTAACAATCTACGTGTTTATTTGATAAGGGCACCATCAAAACATCGTCAGCTAAACATTCTTTTTTAACCACGTGAGATTGTGAAACTTCGCTATCTTTGAATTCTGCCATACAAAGCAAATAAAAATTTATCTCTAGAATATTTTCTTCATCGCCATACCAGTTAGCGGTCATCGTGTGAAAATTCAATTGGGCTTCAAGTTTATTACTGATCGCCACTATATTACTTATTTCAGCAATTAAATCATCGCTAACTCGAATAGATATAGGCAGTTGTTCAGTCATAATATTCATAAATAACCTAAGCTTGGGAGCAACACTTTATCTGGTTAATACTTACTTATTAACCTGATATTTTATTAGTATGCCTTAATTTTAACGGCTTGCAAAAGCCTTATCTATTAACAAATAAGCCCAGTGCCACAATAAACATTATTTTTAGCCAGCACTGAGCGCGATAAAAATAAACTAACAGGTTAATAAGCAAAGATTGAATATTAAAGACTTATCCACCATATCTTTGCGCTTTATCAAACCCAAAAGCATGCTCTTAAATTAACCTGAACTCTGGATAATGAGTGCTTGATATTCAAGTGAATAA
>TARA_B110000211_G_scaffold78923_1_pt1 | contig 14726 bp, 15 predicted proteins | sample TARA_B110000211 | Tara Oceans TARA_B110000211 (sample SAMEA4397516) | marine metagenome | biome: Polar Biome; feature: [DCM] deep chlorophyll maximum layer (ENVO:01000326); material: water (ENVO:00002006), including particulate matter (ENVO:01000060) such as... | depth 30 m
TAAATCGAATGGATGATATTGAGACTATATTTGTTATAGGGGGGGGAAGTATATATTCGTACATCCGCGACCATAACTATTGTACAAAATTTATAATAACCATTATTAATTTACCGGTGGCGTACGGTGACTGCTTTTTCAAATCATTAGACCCATCCCAATATACCTGCACATCGATAAGAAGTTATAAAAATAATAAGGCGTATGAACGCAAAACTCAAGTTTCGACAGAACAGTCGTACTCCATTGTCGAATATCGTAATAAGAATCCAACGACTACTTATACGCTTTCTAGTGGGGGCGAAGCTGGCTATTTAGCGGCACTCAAGAGAGTATTATTAGAGGGCGTGCGTCGCCAAACACGAAATTCAAAAACATTATCACTCTTTGGGGTAAAATTGGATTTTGATATTTCAGAGCGATTTCCCCTGATGACTACTAAAAAGATGTATTGGTCGGGAATACTCCATGAATTGTTATGGTTTATTAGTGGGAATACAAATTCTAAATTGCTCGAAGAGAAGCACGTCCGCATTTGGAAAGGAAATTCCACACGGGAATATTTAGATAGTATTGGACTCGAGCATTACCCCGAAGGGGATTGTGGTCCAATATACGGATTTCAATGGCGCCATTTTAATGCGCCGTATACCGGCACTAATTCAAATTATCATGGACAGGGGGTCGATCAATTAAAAAATGTGATCAATTTGCTACGCAACGATCCGACATCGAGGAGAATATTTATGACCTCGTGGAATCCAGGTCAATTGTCGGAAATGGCGTTGCCCCCGTGCCATGTGTCCTATCAATTTTATGTCCGAACGATTCGTTCTAAAAACTATTTAGATTGTATTATGTACCAACGTTCGGGTGATATGTTTCTAGGAGTGCCGTTTAATATAGCATCGACTGCGACTCTAGTTCATATTCTAGGTTCGATTACGAATCTTTTACCTGGGAAAATTTCAATCTTAATTGGCGACGCGCATATTTACGAGGATCATATTGAACAGGTAAAGGAACAAATTCAACGCCGTCCGCATATATTTCCGACGCTGACGTTAAACGTCCCGATAACAGATATTGATGACTTGAAATACGGACATTTTGAAATTGCCAATTATATACATTATCCGAGAATCGCGGCCAAGATGACTCCCTGATGTGCGTAGTCATATAGTTGTACTTAAATTTGATATATGGACACTGTGCTACATTTAGTAAATGCCGAATTTAAGAATATTACCCGAATCCTTCGCAACTGGTAATATACATATTACAAATTCGAATAAGTGCTTATTATGTAGTGAAGTGTTAAAAGAGTATCGAGATACTATATTAGACAATGAGGGTGGGTGCATTTTTAAAATAGTGTTTAATAATGCACTCTTAGAGTATGATATTGTTAAATATGTAGTTCCTATGGAATTTACGGCCCCAAAAGGCTCGATCATTGTATCAAATAGTATATTTGAAGAACTGTTTATTGATTTTCATGGTGAATATTTTATCAATGTTGAACCCTACGTTCCCCCCCAAGGGACAAGGGTGGTATTTGAGCTTAAGAATCGTGATATTTTCGAAGTAGCGGACATTAAGAAGTTTTTAGAAACATCTATAAATAAACAGTATACATTTTTACAAATAGACCAAGAGGTGAATTTAGGAAAATACAACTTACGTGTAAGTGAATTAGAACCACATTCCATCTGTCTTATAAATTCCACCGACTTGGAAGTTGAATTTAAATTAATAGAAGAGAGTCCAGTTAAAACACACCCAGTAGACGCACCATTTGAGTCGGATTATATGAATGATTCTCAACATATTGTTAATACATGCGATGATGTATCTTCAGGTAGAGATACTACACCGCTGTGCGAAACCCCGCAACTTTCTCGAGAAGAATTGCGCTTAAAACGTCTAAAGTTTTATACCTAGACCATATGAACACGCTGTTAATAGGTAAGATTTACGACCGAGTAGCCGCGACCGCCAGAATACCTGATATTTTTTTTGCGCGGACATTCAATTTTTCAATAAGCATTTCAAGTGAGGATACAATTGTAATATCGGTTTTATATGTTTGTTTTAAATTAAGTAATCCGTCGATCGCATTATTGAGCTCAGTTATAAATTGAAGGAGTATATTTGAATTTTTTTCTTTAAATGCGGTCTCTGGAATGTAATAACTATTTGATATAGTCGTTTCATCGTTCAGTGCGCATTCATTCTGATAAATAGTATCGATAATACTAAAGCATTTCTGAATAAACGCTTCTAAATGCGTGATTGTAGCGCTCCGCGACTCTTCTGTCCACCATCGGCGCAATGGTTGTGTATAATTCCACTCATCGATGATGAATTTATCATCAAAAAAAACGAGCTTGTTATTTTTTTTAATTTTAGCGAGTATTTTCAAGTTAGTTAGACATTGATTTATATCGTTGTTCATTTCGGAATTGCTCAAGTTAGTTTTATTTTCAACGGACATTATATATGATACATATATAAAATTTCTTTATATATAAAAAAGGGTGCACATTATGATAATTAGGAGTATTGTTTCATACGCACCATAGTACCTATATACTCGGTGTATAATATTAAGAGCGTTGGCATATCATATGAGCCGACGATTCACCCATCAAACGGGTTAAACGATATAACATCCGAACATGGACTCATTCGCTGGTTCCGCTCTGTCTAGATCATTTAGATTTCCAACTGGTTGATTTCCAAACCGACAGGCTGGGCGATGATATCTTCCAATGGCGCGGCTGCATAAGTCGCAATAGCCCCCGGACGTGTTATATCGAATCCATCCATGCATTGTATCCGAAGAAAGTTTTGCCGCGATGCATTGTTCTTTGGTCAGGGGGTACTCGTCGGGCCACATTGGGTCTTGAATATGCAACTCCGACTGGGATGCATATTCGAGATTTTCATTAATGGTAGAGTGCGTCAGTTGTTTAGACATGATTATCGAATAGTGATGTATACTGTTACAAATATTATCAAATTTTATTAACATTAGTATTAAAAATTCTATAATTTCAAGGTAGCTTTTAACCAATTATCGAAACTATTAAAATCACGTGAACCGTTATAGGCACTATTATTACTACCGGTTGTTAGTATAAAAGTTGGATAGCCCTCTACATTATGGGCCTTGGCGGACTCGGGGTTCTGTTCACTATCAATCATAGTTATCTTAACCGCACCGCTGCGCTTATATTTTTTTGCGAGTTGTTCAAATTCGGGTTTAGCATTTACACAATGAGGGCACCAGTTAACATAAAACATTTTAAATTCAGATGTATCCTTGGTGTTAGAGGACGTGAACTGTTCTAGCTTATATTTTAAAACAAGACCGGCGATAATGAATGCTACGCCGCATACCAAGCCAGACACAATTACTATCTTCCAATTCTCTTTAAATAATTGCTGAGCAATTTCTATACTACGCAATAAGGTCATATATATATAATATATAAAAATGTTCTACCATGTAATAAAGGAGCCGCTATTTAAAGAAATAAAGACTTTAAAGAAAAACGCATATACAAACACATGTCTGGTATTACTATAACGAACGTCGTAAAAAACACACCAAAAAAGAAAAAGCCCGTTTTGGACCCAGAAGCCGTCAAACTGTTAGATAATATCTCGATGCACGCGGAGATTCTGGCAAAATTAAAATCTCAAAACATTACCTCCGGTGCTGACTTTGACGATACTACGCTCAATTTAAAAATATCCAAGGAAACATTAGCGGCCACATTTCCAAGCTTGGTTAAAAAAAAACGAGGAAGAAAACCAAAAAAAAAGGATCCAAACGATAAGCCAAAGGAGCCACGGCGGCGCGGGCGGAAACCTAAACATAAACGATATGTGTATAATCCCGAAAATAACACGAATACAATCGAGGACGACAATATTATAATTCATTTACCATTAAAGAATATTAAGGGAAAATCTGACGCATTTGAATATGATCCGGTGATACAAACGCCTAGCGCGTATAGCACCTTTACGAGTTTCGAAACGCTCGAATCCAGCCACGGTGCAACTGTCGCACAGACTATTCCCGTTGTCGCCCCTGGAGATACAACTAGAATTAATATTGCCTCTGTGATTGCGGCGCGGCACGAGGATATTAGCAATATGAAAATACCGTTAAAACCCAATACTATCCTTCCAAATTGCATCTCTCTGAGAAATTCTAAAGCGTGGCCTATGAAATCAAATATTTGCTGCTGGTGGTGTACTGAAAAGTTCACGTGCCGGCCGTGTTGTTTACCAAAATATAAATTAAACGATACCTTTCATGCTACGGGTGTATTTTGTTCGCCAGAATGCACAGCTGCTTACAATTTTGATAATCCAAAAAACAACGATGTATGGGAACAATACTCATTACTAAATTTACTTTATAAATCGCGGTACAAAGAGAATATACCACAGGCGCCGCCGCGGGAACTATTAAAGAAATTTGGCGGAAGTTTAACAATTGAACAATTCCGGGGTAATAATTTAAATACCTGCTCCTTTAACGTGGTACATCATCCGATTAAAAGCTTGTTGTCGACCCATGAATGTAGTAATTCACAAGTTGGATATAACGAACATTTAAACTATTCTTCGGCGTCGGATTTAAAAATCAAGCGGAAAAAAAAGACCTTGAATACTTTAGAATCATGTATGAATATTCATATTACTAAATAGACGAGCGTTAATCGTCGTCCGATGATTCAATATCACATTGCTGCGAGCGATCGTAGGAATGGGTCGCCATATTCGTATCTAAACTAGAGTCGGACTTATACATAGTGGCGCACACCTTAATATTCACACTAGTGCAACATTGTTTCAATTTTAATTTTACGGTATCGTAATCGACATATTTACGATTTATAAGCCAACCCTTTTTAGAGGGCTCCCATTTAGATTTCCATTTTTTAAGCACCAATCGAATATCGAATGTATGGCCAGTAATTAAGAGAAAATCCGGATGCTCGTAAATAACTATATCTCCACCTTCACATTTAATCGCACTTGGTTGGTGTGGTTTAGTATCGACGGCTTTACCCAGGAGGATGTCCAGCTTCCGTTCGATAGCCGACAATTTTTGCAAAATCCGATCACTTTTGGACATTATATTTCATTTGAGGAAAAAAAAATCACTCTTCAAATTTAATATTAATAACCTTTACGTATGTGCAATGTGCAAACTGTATTTGGTCATTCGGATACTTTTCTGTATGTTATCACCGGGAGTAAACTGTATATTCGATAGGTTTTGTACAGAAAAGTCAACAAAGCGCTGTATGCGTGTGGGTGTCCATATTGTTCCAAGTGGGAATAGGCGTAAAAAATCGTCAATCGACGAGATACACCCTAATTTAATAAAATAGTATGATACTACATTTGATTTTTGATGTAGTTTGTTATTGTTATTGTTTGATTTTAAAATATGTTCCATATTGAATGAATGGAGTATATTACTGGCAACATCTATACTATATTTTATTTCAGCGGAGAGTATATCGTGGATATTCTTTTTGGTCAAGATGCTATTGAAAATAGAATTATAGAGAAGCGCGATGGTTTCGGTATAACCCTCGAAAATATTAATATTATCGGGATCGTTTTGTATTGAAAATATATCGGAGACCGCATTTTTCAAATGGACGCGCTCGTGTCCAAAATCTAAATGTAAGAAATGGCATAATTCGTGTAAGGCGACTTTCATACACTCTTCCTCTCGATAAATAACAATTCGAGTACTAACTCCTCCCAAGAAATAAGTCATCCCACTATTTACGGTGTTTCCTATATATGTTGCTCCTGGCTTGAACAGTTTTTTCTTAGTGGTAGGAATAAACACGAGGTCGATGGATATATTGCGCGAATTCACTAATTCCATTAAGGTAAACATCTTAACGACTAATAGATACGCGCGCATACAATCGGGGGCTTGGCTATAATGAATCGTAAGGTTGACGGTATTGGAGTTATATGAAAATGTATAGAGATTGAAGGTCCGAAAGTGTTTATCAATATCTTCACTAATACTGGATGGGACAAACCGTGAGTGTGCTATCTTACCTATATTATTATTTACCCCCGATACAATATGCGTTGTATAGAGTATTCTGTCCATAATTTTTAATAAGATCGGCTTTGAAGATTGCACCAAGCTCTCTAAAAACTTGTACCTTTTTTTATTTTTTTGGAGTACCGGATAGAGGGTAATTTTCATATAATATATTAAATATAATAAGTTGTATAATTAATCATATCTTAAAAAATTTGATCATTTTTCGAATAGAATTTAATAGTAAACCGTCCATACACATCTCATACGCTCATATGTGCTTCCCGGTACTCGACCAGATGACCTATTGCTCTCAGTCATTTGGATATGCGGAAACCGTATATATTGTAGGCATATCATGTATTATAATGATGTTATATTTGAAGTTCTCGAGTTCGTGCACGAACATTACCACTGATGCTGGCGCACGCGCTCGTCGCCACGCTGCGTGTGCTGAAGAGCGTGAAATTTGGAATTCCGCGATGCGTTATTCCATCGAAAGAATGAGTCTACGCATTAATCCCGACGACGAGGAGAATGGTATGTATATTCTACTTATGAACATGGCACGCGCGAAGATAGATGATAATGCTCCACAGGAAAGCATACTGCGTGTTATCAACCCCGTACATCTATTTATTCAGGCCAAGAATGGTGGGTCGGCTGAGAAGGACGCGATGTTGTAGTCAGAAAAATGGGCACACTTTGACCGATCACGTCAAGTCCCATACTGAATGAATGGAGTATATTACTATATTTTATTTCAGCGGAGAGTATATCGTGGATATTCTTTTTTGGTCAAGATGCTATTGAAAATAGAATTATACAGAAGCGCAATGGTTTCGGTATAACCCTCAAAAATATTAATATTGATTTATTCATTTATAACTTAACATACAGATTATCTTTAAATTATTTCCTCGCATATTCATCATAGTTATGCCAAAACCAAGATATTACACTTTCTAAATTTCTACCTAATAGTGAATCGTCTATCGGCACGACATCATCCCATTCCGAATATAGATTCACTAATTTAGCATTACTACACGGTTTTTTATTTTGACCATTCCCACAAGAGTCATTCTCAAAATCTATTTTAATAGTGTGATTTGTTATTAGATAGATTTTATTAGAGATGATATCCGCCAAATCTTCAATAGTCAAACTGTTTTCTATATTTCCAGAAACTATATAATCACCACTTGTATCTTTGAAACATGCTAAATCTAATATAACTCGTGCAAAATCCTCATCATATAAAAACATTCTTTCCGCTTGTCCATCTCCAGGTAATATGAGTTTATCAGAATTAGAACTATCTGTATTAGATAACTCTCCTCTTGATTTTATTATACTAACACATTTATGAATTATAGCAGGTATAACATGCGCATCTTGAACATTATAATTATCTCTATTACCATATAAATTAGTAGGTATTAGATTAACATATTTGAAATATCCCTGAGTTGAAGCATTTATTAATTTAGTATAAATTTGACCAGTTCTTTTAGAATATGAATATCCTGTATTGGAATTATGAGGAACTCCATTGTTTATTTGTTCTTCAGTTAATGGATAATCTACTTCATCTGGAAATATACATGTCGATAATATATTTATAACTTTGGGTATTTTTAATTTTCTGCAAGATTCTAATAAATTTAAGTTTATTCTGATATTTGATTCAAACATAGATAAATTATTGTCCATGTTTTTAAATAACCCTCCTACATTAGCGGCTAAATTAATAACGATTGTTTTTTCAGAATCATAGTTTTCAAAATGAGCATACACCTTGGTATAACTTTCCAAATCAACATCTTTACGGGTAAGCCAAACCCATCTATATTGGTTAGCAAACATAAGATCATTTGCCTGTCTAATATAGACAATTTTTTTTAACGCGGAACCCACCATTCCGGAACTACCAGTTACAACTACTATTTTGGATATTTCCATTATTATAAATAATATTGGTATTCGTTTAAATCGATATAAAGATAAATTACGGAGTAACTATTATTATGAATAAAAAATTAGCAATTATTACCGGTATCACTGGACAAGATGGTTCATATCTTACAGAATTATTAGATAGTAAAGACTATATTATATATGGTATAATTCGGAGAAATTCAAATATTAATACCAAGCGCATTAACCACTTATATAAATATGAATCCGACAAACTCATACTTAAATATGGTGATTTAACCGATACATTTTGTATTAATAATATTATCAATGAAATTTACACTAAATATGGAGATTGTATTGATAAGTTAGAAATTTATAATTTAGGAGCAATGAGTCATGTAGGAATTTCATATGAGATTCCTGGATACACTGCACAAGTTGATGGCGTTGGAGTATTAAATATTTTAGAAGCTATTAGAAATTCACCCGAGTCTTTAAGACATAAGACTAGGTTCTATCAAGCATCTACTAGTGAACTTTATGGTGATACTGATATGGTTCCTCAAAATGAAACAACACCTTTCAATCCTAATTCACCATATTCCGTTGCCAAATTATATGGATATTATATCACTAATTCATATAGATCCGCATACAATATGTTTGCTTGTAATGGTATATTATTTAATCACGAATCGCCTAGAAGAGGTCATAATTTTGTAACAAGAAAAATAACTAAAGGTATCGCCAGTATTGTTCAATCTGAAAAAAATGGTGATTCTGGATGTATCTATTTAGGTAATATGGATTCTAAAAGAGATTGGGGGCATGCCAAAGACTATGTTAAGGGCATGTGGCTTATGCTTCAACACGATACGCCTGATAATTACGTATTAGCAACTGGTAGGCAATATACTATTCGAGAATTTGTTGAAAAAGCTTTTAAATATATTGGTAAAACTATTATATGGGAGGGAAAAGGTGTCGATGAAATTGGTAAAGATAAAGATTCTGGCCAAGTATATATCAGAGTCAATCCCAGATATTTTAGACCAAATGAAGTTGGTAATTTGTTAGGCGATCCAACAAAAGCCAAGAAAATTCTTGGATGGGAGCATGAATATGACATTGACGCCCTTATCGACGATATGATGATTCACGACCTAAACGACACGTGTTCCGCTGCTTCTTGATGTATATATTCAATGTAATTAGTATATGGACGAGCATATAAATGGGAGGTAATAAAAAGACAGAATAATAATAATTTTTCGGTTTCAAGCTCCTATTGGAACGATGATACTGGAACGTTCCCAAATAGGTTTTTAACCCGTTGAAAATTTTAAATGTCGCATAACAATCGAAGCGGGTATCTACCCGCATCACAAGGTTTATACCAGCAGAACCAACATATAATACATCTTATTCTATATGTATGAAATTTCAAGCGGATTGTATTGCGGTAGCAATTGTCTAATGATCCGTCAATGATTACGATAGTGGCTGTACTTCGAACTTCCTTCGCTAAAGCTATATTTGCGGACATTAGAAGTAAATAGTCTAAATTACAAAAAAATGTATACTAATCATACAAGTGTTCAAAATATCTGTTTACTTCTAATGTCCGCAACTATACGTCGTTATCGCATAACTATAGACATCCGTCTACGACTTACTCGTAACTCACAGAGAGATGGATAGCAAAGCAGATTTTAATCAGTTATTCTTTGAATCTAAATCTTGTAAACCGAGACATAATTATACATTATGAAGGATGAGTTGGATATAAATTTAACAATTTTATATCCAACTCTGATGTCTGCTACCTAAGAGTTTGAGAAAGGGTTCGTTATTGATCTTTCAACTTTGTATCCTCATTTTGATCGGGTAATTCTTGTCGTTCTACTTGGCCATTTGTAATTCTGTAGATTTTTAACCATTTTCATTTAATTTTAAATCATTAGAATTCTAAAAATTTAATGACATTATAATGTTTATAGGGGATGTTTCTATATCATGTGAAATTATATATAAATCTCGTTTACCATACCATTCAGATGATGTTAATAGTTTATATGTTAAGGTTTTAAAGTATTTTTCTTTAATATAATTTAAAAAAAATGGTAATGTTTTATATTCATCATAAATAGTACTGACTGATGTCCTTTGGTTTTTTTCTGGTAATTCTAAAAATATTGTTTTAGAAATCTTTAAACACTTTACAAATAAATCTTCTACCTGTTGTATAGTAGCATTATTCTTGTATATACCAAATACTATCCAATGAAATACACTTAATAACAACGTATAATTAAATACTATATGGTTATTTATCAAATTATCTATTATATCTATGGTAAATAATTGTGGAATTACTCTATTATTGTAAATATTATTACGTTTTATCGTTTCCAAATGGGTTTTTATCCCATTTGAATTTATAGCTTTATTCCCAGAATTCCCAGTACCAAATGACCCCTCAAATGATATTACAAAAGAATCAAGATTATTTAATGCTATATTTGTTGAAAAGTATCCATAATTACTACCAATATCAATTGCTGTAACATGTGACTCGTTAATATTTTCCATTATCTTAACTAATCTATGTCTGGAGCTTTTTGTCCGATATCCCACAACTGGCAAATAATTATTTATGATATGTATTTTTGTATTTTTTTTTGTTCTAAAGGGGATATATTTTTCACCCTTTAATAATCTTCCAACCATACACAAGATTCTATGGTTACCATCCGTCAAAGTATTATCTGAGTTAATAGATATTGGATTTTCTTGTAAAAATTTATCAATTTCACTATCACTCATTTTAACAGAATTTTTATATGTAGATTCATGTATATTCATATTTTCTTCATTAGAATGTTCACGCCAACCTCTAATATTTTTTACAAATCCATATTCAATACAATTTATATAATGAAGCATATGATCTACTCTCATTTTTTTATCTGCCGATTTTTGATATTTATATCTTGAAAGATAATCTTTATTATTTTTTATTTTATATATTATTTCTCTAATTGTATTTTTATTTTTAGCTAAATCTTGATAAATACAATTTGATCCTTCATTGTGGTATGTATGTGGTCCCCAGCACAATTTTAATTCAACAAATTCATTTAATTTAATAATTGATGTCATTATAATATATAAATATATTATTTGTAGAGGGGGGGGTATTTAAAATATAAAAGGGTTAAACTGGAAAAGACTTGGAAATGGAAAAATATTTTACACACATATAGATTATGGTAATATATATGGCATAGAGATAAAAGGAAATAGTTACTTTTTGTAATTTTCGGGGTTTCCTCCTAGTTGAATATTTTGGTGTGTATTTTTATTATAACATATTAAATGTTTTCCTTCTATTTTGTATGAATAATAAATTTGTTTTTTTCTTAATATATGTAAGTATGTATACTAAGAAAAAAATCGATACTTATTTAGATGAACGGAAAAAAAACCTAGAAAAAATAAAACAAAAAAGGAGAAATTATGAAAGTGAACAACAATCTATTTATGCATGTGAAAAAGAGCGAGAAAAAAGACGAAAATTATTATATACATGGTTAACCTTTAAACATTCAGTAAAATGTTTATTAAGATTTGGCAAATAATGGTATTAACATTCAAGGATTACCCTTGGGCGTGCGACCGCTGGAATTGGTGGTGGCTCTCAGACAAGCATACGCGCTCGGTCGCCGTGAAGCTATGTAGCGACTACAACGTCCATATAATTCGAGTAGATGAGGAATTAATCTAAAATTTGATCGTTTAAAGTATGAACCGGGCCATATATGTTGAATTCATATAAAGAGGAATGTGTCGAGTGCGGGATCGATGAGGCGGGTAGAGGGTGCTTAAGTGGGAGAGTGTACACCGCCGCGGTTATCTTACCTACTAATTACGAAGTCGGTGATACAGATTTTATGAATATTAAAGATTCGAAAAAACTATCCAAAAAAAAACGTGAGGAATTGCGTATCTATATAGAGCGCGTTGCGATATCATATGCTGTAGATTATGGTACAGTGGAGGAGATTGATAAATATAATATACTGCATACAACACTGCGCTCAATGCATCGAGCAGTTGATAAATTAACGGTAAAGCCTGAACACATCGCCGTCGATGGAAACCGATTTATAATGTATATGGACAGTAATGATGATATTATTGAGCATACTTTGATAACCGCAGGTGATAATAAATATCGCAATATCGCAGCAGCGTCTATATTAGCAAAAACGCACCACGACGAATATGTACGAACATTATTAGAAGAGGATCCTGAATTACAAAAATATGGATGGGCCACGAATATGTGCTATGGAACAAAGATACATATGGAGGCTATTCGGAAATACGGGATTACTAAACATCATAGGCGATCGTTTAGGCCGTGTAGATAACTCGCGGTTCGAATAGTTCACATGGGCGTTCATATTCACACTTCCTAGTGCAGTGGCCCATTTTCTTATTAAATTCTTTCAAAGATATAAATCTTTATTATTTCTCTGATTTGATATAAGATATAAGATATAATATATAATGAGTACCAAGTTCTTCGTAATCATTGATTTGGTCAATGAATGGGACGCGGATCTGACCATATCGATTTCGCCGATAAAATAACTATGAAATGTCCGAGTGAAATTAAACATATCGTTGAGAATACGGGTGGACCGGTTTATTTCAATAAAGTGAATGTGCTTATCACCACTAGTTGAAAGTAATGACTAATCGTCGTCATTTTATTAAATTTGACCACATTGTATTGGTAAATTAATTATTAAATTAAAATGACTTCATTCGATTCAATCGAATTTTCCTTAAACCATGAGTTGCCCCAATTTACGCATGGTAAAACTGAAAAGACCCTTGAGGAATTGAAACAATATGTATTAAAGCAGTGTGAAAAATACGTCCTTGATTATGATCATAATAATTTGGTACACACTATTAACATTATTTCTACTAATAATAGTTTAGCCGAGACCATACAGTGGAAAGTACGAACCCACTGTAAGTTTGACGGAACGCCAGGCATTAATGTGTTTACGATGTCTAGTAAAAGGGGGTCCGATTTTAATAATTTAGACGAATTATTCAGCTACCTCATGCGATGCAAAAGCGTAAAAGAATATCCCCACATCATTATCATGTGTTGTCACGCGAGAAGAATTAAGGAGGACTGTATAGGCCTTATGGATGCTATTGAAAATGGATGCCTATTCTCCCAAATTAATATGAATTTTAATTATGTATTTGATGAACCTGATGCTAATTTAGGAGTCGTTAAACAATTTTTAGATAAGCTATTATCGAGAGATTTAGTAAAGTGTATTAATAAAATCCAATTTGTAACTGCTACGCCGTTTGAAAAATTTTGGAAAATGCTTAATGATTTTGGTATTAATGAATTGAAGAATAAAGATACTATTCCTGAAATAAGTTACAACAAATTGCTCGATAATTACAGACAATTTAAAAATCATAAAATTGTAATTCTCGATAATAAAACTACTAATCCTTTAAAATATATTGAAAATTGCTATGAATCAATATATATTAATAAGGTCGACCGAAATATTATTTTTGCCCCAGGTCATTTATATACAGAAAAAATAGGCGTTGGATCTCATTTGGAGATACGTAATTTCTTTAGTAAAATTGGATATTGCGTTTTAGTTCATAATGGATCATTTAAAGGATTTGTTTATCCGGATGGACAAGAAATTAGTATAATGGAGTTCAATGGCCAACATAATATTTCGGGCGAGTTGAGAGATACATTGAGAAAATGGAATCAAATATACCCCACTATGTCCCTCGCAATAACTGGATATTGGACAATAGAGAGAGGTATAACGTTTAATACGGATGGGTTTAATTTTACGCATATGATATTATCAATGTATCATAGTAAAAAGGATAAAATTAACAAACTTATTCAATTAATGGGGCGGGGATCTGGTCATATCGATTTCGCTGACAAAATAACTATGATATGTCCGAGTGAAATTAAACATATCGTCGAAAATACGGTAGGCAGGCTTATTTCAATAAAGCGCCTCAACCCTGAAATATATAATCATAACGATTTTAGCACCAAGCTTAAAAAAGGAGCAATACCTATTAAAGTTACTTTCATTGATGACTTTGTACGCAAGAGTATATTAACGAATAAAAAGAATTCGAGCCGGGTACACACTGAATTACTATTAGCTATAGAAGACGGCGATATTAAAATCACAGATCAGAATAATTCTCATAAATTTGACATAACTCAACGAAGTCTTAAAACAGTCAGAATATATACAACAACTACAGAAGAAAAGAAAAGAAACAGACGTTTTAAACAATTTAACAAGGCGTTTGATACTAGGAGGGGCATAGGTCAATCGGGAACTGTACATGACTATTCTATTGATATCGCGGCGGTTAAATTTATCGACGGAGATTTTATTAATCCTGTATCGGTCGCCTGGATTACGTATCGGATTTAACATAGGTCATAAATTCCTTAATCTGTTTTAATGTTTCAGATGATAATTCGTCACACCCTACCCTACAGTCTCGTAAAAGTTGTTTGACTTCAGAGACAAGTGTGGCGCGCACAGAAGGCACTGGCGGTGCGGGTGTGGGTGCGGGTGCGGGTGCAGGCGTCGGTGCG
>TARA_B110000211_G_scaffold39326_2_pt1 | contig 14724 bp, 12 predicted proteins | sample TARA_B110000211 | Tara Oceans TARA_B110000211 (sample SAMEA4397516) | marine metagenome | biome: Polar Biome; feature: [DCM] deep chlorophyll maximum layer (ENVO:01000326); material: water (ENVO:00002006), including particulate matter (ENVO:01000060) such as... | depth 30 m
AGCGAGTGTTGATGCCGTAGCTCGATCGTTATCGCAACCTGCAGAAAATCAACAAACAGAAATTCCAACAGTCGATAGTATTGATGAGCATATTGAAGCGGTTGATCAAACTGAAGAGCCTGCTGAAGAAGTGCACACGGGTGAGTCGATTGCTCTTGATGAGTCCGTTGAAAGTAATATCGTTCCCTTTAAGCGCAATGAAGATGTGCCTGAAGAAGAAAGTAAAACGACAGTTGCGATTACCGCAAAACCACTAACACAGCTAGACCAAGAAGCCCAAAACAAGCCTCAGCAAGGGCGTCGTGGGCCGCAAGAAATGGTCAAGGTTTCTGCTAATCTGCTCGATAGCCTAGTAAATCTTGCAGGTGAAACATCTATCTCGCGTGGTCGATTAGAGCAGCAAGTTACGGATTTCTCGTATTCATTAGAAGAAATGGATTCAACGCTTGAGCGTTTGCGAGATCAGTTGCGTCGTCTGGATATCGAAACAGAGGCGCAAGTATTATTCCGCCAAGAACGCCAAACCCCAAGTTATGAAGATTTCGATCCGCTAGAAATGGATCGCTATTCTCAAATGCAGCAATTGGCGCGCTCTTTAGTCGAGTCGGCTTCCGATTTACTGGATATTCGAGAATCATTAACCAATAAAACGCGAGACGCTGAAACCTTATTATTGCAGCAAAGCCGAGTAAATACCGAGCTGCAAGAAGGATTGATGCAGACTCGCATGGTACCTTTCCAGCGCCTTGTGCCTCGCTTACGTCGTATTGTTCGACAGGTAGGTCAGGAGCTCGATAAGCAAGTTGAATTTAAAGTATTCAATGCTGATGGTGAAATGGACCGTACAATTCTTGAACGCTTAATTTCGCCACTAGAGCACATGCTGCGTAACGCAGTTGACCACGGTATCGAAACGAAGTCTGAACGAGCAAAAACAAGCAAGTCAGCCCTCGGTAGTGTTGAACTGAGTATTTCACGCGAAGGCGGTGATGTACTGGTTATCTTAAAAGATGATGGTCATGGTATTAATATTGACGCCGTTCGTGAGAAAGCCATAGAACGTGGTTTGATGACAGCTGATAGCAAGTTAACGGATATAGAAATCATGCAGTTTATTTTGCATGCAGGTTTCTCAACCGCTCAAGCTGTCACGCAAATCTCAGGCCGTGGTGTCGGTATGGATGTTGTAAATAGCGAAATCAAACAGATGGGTGGAACGCTATTTATCAATTCAATACCTGGGCAAGGAACAGAATTCCAAGTTCGATTGCCATTCACTGTATCGGTTAACCGAGCATTGATGGTAAGAGTAGGTGATGATTTATACGCCGTACCGTTAGATAGTATTCAAGGTATTGTACGAGTATCAACCGATCAGTTAGAAGCTTTGTACCAGCAACCATTAGCTGAGCGTTCGTTTGAATATGGTGGCGCTGATCATCGTTTAGAATACCTTGGTAACATGCTAGGTACAGAAGCCCAGCCGAAATTAGCAGGGCAGAAAATGCCAACACCTGTGCTGCTGATTAAGGGCGAAACGCCTTACGCATTACAAGTAGATACGTTATTGGGCAGCCGAGAAATTGTGGTAAAAACCTTAGGTAGCCAGTTCAGTAGTGTAATGGGCGTCTCGGGCGGAACAATCTTGGGTGATGGTAGTGTTGTTATCATTCTAGATTTACCTGCGATGATTCGTAGCCAAAGCAACCTAGAATATCAACAAGCCATGGCATTGGATGCGATTGAAGCTGAAAAGCGTCATGAGAAGGAAGTGACTGCGAAGAGAATTCTAGTAGTCGATGATTCGGTAACCGTAAGAAAGGTAACGACTCGTTTGCTAGAGCGTAATGGTTTTGAAGTATTTACCGCGAAAGACGGTGTAGATGCGATCACGACATTACAAGATCACGTCCCTGACTTGATGTTGTTGGATATTGAGATGCCACGAATGGATGGTTTTGAAGTAGCTTCGATCGTCCGACATGACTCACGCTTGCAGCACGTACCTATTATCATGATCACCTCTCGTACCGGTGATAAGCACCGTAATAGAGCATTCTCTATTGGTGTAAATGAATATTTAGGTAAGCCGTTCCAAGAAGATATCTTACTTTCGAATATTGAAAAACTTCTAGCGGGTGATGCGGAGAACTAGTATGCATCACGCTAAAGCTGGGGCAAATGTCGGCATAATTGTCGATAATTTGCTTCAGCAGCACCTGTTAAAAACAGCCTTAATGCATTTCGGTTTTAAGGTCATTCTCACCATAGATCCAAGCAGAATAAACGATAACCCAGAATTAACCTCCGAGGTTGATGCATGGGTTGTGGATATTCTTGACGAAGAAGCTGAACATCATTGGCTTGATGATTTATTTGATGGTGATATTCCCGTGCTGTTTGGCATGGGCGTTGCGCCTGAAAGAACCAGTGAGCACTACCCCCGTTGGGAAAAACGACTTTTTTCAAAGATGAAAGATTTGCTATCAGGCGACCCGCTCGCGATGGCCGATGAATCAGAACTGATCGAACTTGAGTCAGCCATAACGGGTAGTGACCCATTGCCGCTGCCAGCATTGTTTAAAGATCTAGAAATGGGATTACCTGCTGAACATGTATGGGTATTAGGTGCCAGCTTAGGAGGGCCTGATGCGGTGAAAGAGTTTTTAGATAGCCTTCCTAAAGGATTGCCCGCCGGTTTTATATATGCCCAGCACATTGATTCACGTTTTCAGCAAACGCTGATACAAACACTCGGGCGTCATGCCGGCATTACTATGGTACCTTATCAAGAGGGTGCTCAAGTTAAGACGGGTGAAGTTATGCTAGCTCCGGTCGAGCATGAATTCAGTTTTGATTACGAAGGTCGTGCCATCAGTAAAAATGCAGCCTGGCCAGGCCCTTATGGGCCCTCTATTGACCAAGTGATGCTAAATGTCGCGCAGCACTTTGGTAAACGTGCTCGCTATATTTTATTTAGTGGAATGGGCAATGATGGTGCTGAAGCCGCAGTAAAAATAAGCCAGCAAGATTCAACTATTTGGGCTCAAAATAGTGAAAGCTGCGCAAACAGCTCAATGCCAGATAGCATAGTGGCTACTGGCCATGTTTCTTATATAGGCAGCCCGAGACAATTAGCCTCGCAGCTGGTAAATTATCTTCAAACACAGTGGATGAAGTAGTCATGAGTGCAGAATTAGTAACCAAAGATGGCGTAAATGAAGTATCAAGTTTGTTGATTCCATTACATGACAAGCAACTGCTTTTACCTAACGTAACTGTTGCCGAAATTATTCCGTTTCGAGCCCCTACCGCTCTTGCCGAACAGTCGGGTTGGTTATTAGGTCAATTAGAATGGCGAAATATTGATATCCCTGTGATTTCATATGAGGCGCTGAGCGGTGGTGCATTACCACCGACAGAAGGTGCACGTTTAGCAGTAGTAAATGGCACGGGGGCAAAAAGTAGCTTGCCCTTTTATGCGATTTTGATTCAAGGGATTCCAAAGCTTACACACGTCAAAGAAGATGATATTGTTAAGGTAGATGCTATGCACTCTGGACCTTATGATCAGGTGGCTGTCAGCGTATATGATGAGCAAGCCATGATCCCAAATTTAGAAATGATAGAAAATGAATTATTAAAGTATGTTGGATAATTATATGAAACGCTTAATCTCCAAAGTAGTCATCATATTCTCTTTTTTCACACTGTGTTCAGCGGCAACAGCAGCTGAACAGGAAGATGTTAATCTTGCGAAAGAAATTATATTACTGGAAGCGAATAGCTATCGAGTCGTCACAGAGTTTAATGTCTACGGTATGCAAAAAGATAAGAAGTCAGAGCAGCGCTTATTTAATGTATTAGCTAAAGGTGACCAATTAAGTGCTCTATTCACAGAGCAGTCAGACACACTATTGTCGAGCTGGTCCAAATATCGCACATTCGCACGGGAAAAGTATAAGCGTGCCGATGGCGATACTTATGTGTTTAATGATATGCGTATTTTGCACAAAGAGCTGTTAACGATTATTGAGTCGGTTAAAAAACAAGTTAATAGCGATTTATTACCGGCTAAAGATCTTTATCGAGTCAACAGCGTATTGCTGATTGAGCAGCTGGCCTCTGAATACTTAGAATTATCCGCTGCAACTTTTGGTACGTTTGGCTTCGCGGGCAGCGAGCAAGCGATTCAAATTGAAGTGCGCAGTAAGGATTTTGAACGAACCCTTGATGAATTGAAAAAACTGTATGGCGATGATGTCGCTAAAACAAATGCTATTAATAAAGTAGCACTTCGTTGGAGATTCATTAAGACCACTTTATTAGCCTATAACGAACGCTCAGCACCTTTTGCTGTTGCGAGAACGGTTGGTTATATTCGTAAGCAGCTGGCTGCAATTTAAACTCCATTGCCAGCTCACAATTTAAATTTTCAGCAGTAGGCTACATGATCAAAGTTGCTATTATTAATGATACAAGAATAACAAGCCACTACGGCTGTATGTTGGTTATGGAGAACCTGCTTGCATTATTAGAAAAGAATGACGTAGAAATCGTATGGACATGGGATGTCAGTGTCGATTGGCGAAAGCACAAAAGAACAATACTGAATCAGCCAAAGGTCGATGCCATTATTGTTAATGGAGAAGGAACTATTCACCATAGCAAGGATCGGAAATTTGCTAAAGCACTTGCAGAGTTTGCACAATTTTCAAATGAAGTGCTAAAAACTCCCAGCTACTTAATAAATGCAACGCTCTATAAAAATGATGCTGAAGAATATAAGAAGCTCAATGAATACCGAGCAATATATGTTCGTGATAAAGGGAGTTTAGAAGAATTAAATAGTTTTGAGCTTGAGGGGCGTTATGTTCCGGACCTTACATTTGCGGCGAATAGTCGAGATTATCCTGAGCTAAAAACTACTCGGGACATTGTGATTGTTGATAGCGCTATTAAACAAGATAATTCTGTACTTAAAGAGTATTCGCTGCGAAACGGCTTTCCATTTAAGAGCATGATAGTTGCACGACGAAGGAATGCTAAATTTATTAGAAGTCCTAGACCTTATATAAAAAATATTATCAAATACCTAGCTTCAGATAGAAAAATATCAACACAGCCATCTGCATATATTCAGTATTTACGTGATCACAGCCTAGTCATAACAGGCAGGTATCACACAGTATCAATGTGTATAAAAAATAAAATTCCTTTTATCGCGATTGACTCAAACACTCCAAAAATTCGGTATCTTTTGGCTGATGCTCTGGGAGAAACGAACAGAAATATTAAAATTTCAGAGCTAGAGCAGATTAATTTAACTCAACGCTATGAGTATAGTGATGATGAGTTGATGAAAATGAATCTGTTTATTCAAACCTCAGAAAAGATGATTGATGATATGATTGCCCATATTGTAAGGGATGTGGAAAGTGATCATGCCAATAAGTATTGTTATAAATGAAGAAATTAATTCGTCGCTGGTTAAATAGATACAAAAATCAGCGTAGACAAGCTCAGCTCGAGAGCCTGATAGGATTAAGTTTAAATTCGCTCATTAAATCTTGCGAGGACATAGTTCTAAAAAAAACAGGCGATGAAGTATATTCAAAATTCAGAGATCTCGGTGGGGCAAATAATCATGGCATGATACTGCATTATTCTATTCAGAGTAATCAACCAGTAGCTATTTCTAAGATTGAAGAATCCACTCTTGCTGAGCGTGAATATCGCTTCCTTGTCTGGCAGAAAGGTCATCGTGCTAATACTTTAGCTGCCGAACCTATTGGCTTAACGCCAGTATCCGCACAAGGCTACAGCTGTCTAATTACATCAGTATTACAGCACCCTAAGGTATTTTCATACTTGCAGGCGCAACAATTGTTTCATTTATTAGCTGATCAACCTGAGAAGGTTGATCAGCTGTCTTTAATGGGCAATAAAGAATCTCTGAAAGACGAGATTGATGATTCTACAAAAATCAAATCTATTCTTGTTAATCTTGTTTCTCAGTTTGGTACTGATGGTGCTGACGAATTTTATAAAACGTTCCTTAAAGAAAGAGAGTGGATATTCGATAGTTATCCGAATTTCTATATGAAGCTTCAACATCTAATGAAAAGCTTTTATGAGACATTGAAATCGTATGACATGGTCGATTATGAAGGTTTAGTGCACGGTGATTTTAAGCGACAAAATATAATGGAACACAATGACTCTTACCGAGTAATTGATTGTCAGTATTATACCTACGGTATTCGATTATGGGATCTTGCCTTTTTATATTCTAAAGATGCCAGTGGGTTTGATAATATAAGAGAGCAAATAGATAAAGCCTCTTTATTTGAAGAAAAATTGTTAATTATCTTTTTCTATATAATCGCTAGCTTGATAAATGTAAAGAAAAAAAGAGCAGGTGCGGTTGTTAAATGTCAAATATTGCCAGCGGCTTTGTATGCTAGTCAACAGTTAGGTTTTAAAGAATATAATGAATTATAAAATATTGTTTTTTTCAGTTAATAGACATCAAGAGGTGTATTTTGAAAAGTTGTTAAAAGCAGTTAGAAAAGAAGACCAAGTTATTCTACTGCATAAAAGAAAATTAGCTTGGCGCTTGCCTTCACTGTTTTTAAGCAAATCAGACGTATCTTTGGTGAAAGAAGTTAACCTTATGAGGTTAACTTATTTTTATAATAAAACAGGAAAGAAAAGTAATCTCGTAGATAGGATAATTAGATTACCGCTCTATATGATTGTAACAACTCTATTTCTCTTAAAGGTTAAAAGGCTTCTAAAAAAGTCACATATAGATTTAGTGATGTTATGGAATGACATGAAATGGCATCAGTATGTGATAAAAACCCTTGCATTCGAACTAGGTGTTAAAACAGCATTTTTTGAAAATGGAGCTTTACCGAATACCGTTACTTTTGATAAAAAAGGAGTGAATTTTAATAATAGTATCCCTAGGAATAAGAAATTTTATGCGGATAGAAGTGAAATACTTACTGATGTTACTTATGAGCAACGTTTACACTCATTAAAAAAAGGCTTTATATTTATCCCCTTTCAGGTTGATTATGATACTCAAATCATAAGTCATTCCCCGTGGATTAAAAATATGGAGGAGTTATATTTTGTAATTGAAAGACTGCTAACTTCGCTGCCAGAGAAGGTGACTGTGGTTATCAAAGAGCACCCAAAATCAGCGAGAAATTACAGATACTTGCATAACAGAAATCCTAGAATCAACTTTAAAAATTCAGAAGATACAGACAAATTAATTTTAGATTCAGAGATGGTTATAACGGTAAATTCAACCGTTGGGTTAGAGAGTATTATTCAGGATAAACCCGTACTGGTTTTAGGGAATGCTTTTTATGCCATTGATGGACTTTGTCAAAACGTAGAAAGTGAAGAGCAGCTTGTTCATAGCGTATTGAATGCGACAGTTCCAGATAAAACGATCAAAAATAGTTTTATCGAGTATTTAAAAGAGTATTATGTCGATGGAAGCTGGCACCAGCCATCTTTAAAGCATATTAGAAATATCGAACAACGAATTTATGAGTCTTTAGAATAGTTATGAATGCATTAAATAAATGGAATAGAAGCTTTAGCTATATTAATGGAATAGGATTGGTTTTAATATCTATCTGCTTTCTGTTTATGCATCTCAATTCTAAGCCAGCTCAAACACAGCTTACTTATTTACCTATGATACTGCCTTTATTTCTTTTATTGCCTTTAAGAAAGGAGGTCTACAAGGTCGAAATTCAACTTCTTATATTTACATGTCTTATTTTCATCTCGTCTCTTATCAGTTATGGCGCTCAAGGAGATATTCTCACACAGGATTTCCGCAGTCATTGGACATACCTTCTTGTATTTGGTGTGCTTTCGGTATTAATTCAGACAAGAATCACAAAAAATTATTTATATACGATTCTTATATTGTCTGGAGCTCTTGTTCTCTACAACGTAGGAATTGAGTTCTTTAATAACGGATCTCGTGGTTCGCAAACGCATGGTAAACCTATATTTTTTGGAAATATTGCCTTAACAACAGGGTTAGTTAGCCTAGTGCTCTCTTTAGATAAAAATCAAAAGTTAAGGGTGCGTATTCTATTACTTTTAGCGGCATTGTTGGGAGTTGCAGGATCAATTTGGTCTCAGACACGTGGTGGTTGGGTATTTTTTATTTTATTTCTTAGTTTCTTTATTGTTAGGCAAATGACTACTGCTCAGAATAAAAGAAAAGCTTTTTTACTCGCTGCATGCTCTCTTATTGCTATTTTTCTTATAACATTACCCTTTATCCATAAAGTTGAGACTCGTGTTAATCATGCGTACTCAAATGTCGAAAATTATTTTTCTGGTAAAAATGTCAATACGTCACTTGGCTTAAGATTTGAGCTCTGGCGAGTTTCTATGGATCAGTTTATGAATGATCCGTTAATCGGAACAGCGCGGAGTGGATTTCTATCAACAAAGAATCAGATGATTTCAGAGGGCAGCCTGACGTCAACGGCGAGGGGCTTTGAACATGCACACAGTGACTTATTCTGGACAATGGGTACAAAAGGCCTTTTAGGCTTGTTCAGTCTATATGGCCTATATCTATTTCTTCTGCGGTTTTATTATATTAGTAGTCAGAACAAGGAAGTGCGGTTTTATGCCTTATCTGGATTAACAGTTGTCACCGGTTATATGGTTTATGGCCTGAGTGAAAGTTTCTTTTCAATGAAACTAGGCATAGGTTATTTCCTCATTATCAACTTAGTACTTATTCGCCTAATTAGTTTGGCTAATATCGATGATGAGAAGCCTTTAGTCCTATTCAATCGGGAGTAATAAACTGGAAAACATTGTTTTCTCAGGCGGTAAAAGTAGCTGCTGTCCGCTATATGAATAATTTATATAGCGGCTAATTGAGTGGTTATGTTTTTTTGTAAACTTCTTAGTATTAAATGAGCGATAAGTGGTCACCCCTGCATCGATCCATACTATCTCTCCACGACTATTGGCAAATACATTGTCAAGATGAAAGTCAGAGAAGACAATATGATTATCTCTCATAGATTTAAGACCATCATAAATAGATTTCATGATAATCCCACGAAGTGCTTCATTAAGGGTATCTTCTTTTATTAATTTAGATAGCTCTTGAAAACCTGACTGTATAAGGTTTTCCATAACGTAATAGCCTAGAAATTCATGGTTAACATTTGGAATAATACCATATCCCACTTCATGGATTTCAGGAACCCTAAGTCCTAGCTTTGTTAATAAATTGCTCCCCTCAACTTCTTTTGTTATGCGGCTGTGATTCCATAGTAATTTTAAATATTCATGCCAGCTTCTTGCCCTAATAAATTTAATGATAAGTTTTGAATCATTAAAAATTCCTACGAGTGAAGGGGTATGATCGACTAAAATATCATTTACTAAATTTTCTTTGAACTTGAGATTGGACCTTGTCGTTAAAAAGAACTGTGTTCTTTTATTCAAAAGGTGAAAGGTAGATAGTTTAATCATTCATTATTGCTCATTAGCGCTCGTTCAATACGAGCTAACTTTCGTTCCAACCCCTTCCAAGCTTTATCTATTGATGTGTTTACAAGGCTTTGTAATCTTATTGTAAGAGGGTTGATGTTGGAATTGCTCACGCCATCAATAATAAATAGATTTACTCCATTCAGCGTTCTTTCACAGCTTATATTTGATGGGCTTATATCTCTGACACAAATTTTATTAGCAATAAGGTAGTTTTTTAACTCATTAAGTTGGGGTTGAATCCATTCAATTGAGAACTCTTGTAATTCTAAGCATTGTCGTAGTGTTTTTGATATTTTTTTGTCATGATCTCTAATTAAATCAAATGTATAACCTAAGCCCTTATTGGTTTTGACCTTCCCTCGAAATACTGAAATTTTGGACAAATTAGTGTTTCTTTTTATTAAAAAATTAAAGTAGCTTACTTCTCGTTTAGATTGTTTGTCATTATTAATAGAGACTTTAATACAAAGATTAGAATCATTAGGGTGTTCATAACAAATACGATCACGTCCTTTTCCAACAATGAGCTTGTCCGTTAAATAAATTGGCGTATCCATCATGAGGGCCCTTAAAAATTATCTAAAGAATTGAGGTCTTTAACATCAACCATTTCTATTTTAAGTGATGTGTACAATGAATAGAGTTGCTCTGAGACAGAGGTTTTGTCTTCTAGAGCAGCAATGACTCTTAAATCTGGACGTAACCAGCGTGCGTTTAGTAAAACGCTAGAAAAATCGCCAAGAATAGTTCTATTTTTGGGAAATATTAACAAAAGCGCTTCAAAGTTGACTTGCTTAGGAATCAATTGGCAGCCAATTGCTTTAATTTCTAAAGCATCTTGTTTTATATCTCGAGGATGATATTTAACGGCAATATTCTTCCCTTGGGCTGTAAGTTGAGATATCAGACTAATAAGGGAGTCTTTGTAGTGTTTATTCTTAGCAATAATAGATTCATGAGGTAATGCGATAAGAACATCAATCGATTGGATGGATTCAGCGTTAATGTCTTTTGTTGCTAAGAGCTGGGCTGAAAAATTATTGAGATTATCGGATTGTAACCACTCTGAAGAAAGCTCAATAAGATTTTTTTCTTCAAGTAAGGGATGCACAAGAGCAGGAAATGCAGCATAAACATTGGATATCCAAGCAGACCCCCCAATAGTTGGAGGATTTTTCCACCAAAAGCCATAGGCTATTTTTTTGATGGTGCTATCGATGACCATATCTCCAATGCCTAATGATGGTGGTCTACCTAAATAGGTATATGTACCTTCATCGATGTAATTACCTTTCGCTCCACCATGCTCTTGGCTTTTAAACATGGAATATTGAAATTCAATGCGGCGATCATTACCAGTATAAATTTGAGCAGGTTTAAATTGCTCAATGATTACATCAAGTGCTGAGAAAATTTCTTTTCTTGAATTACGTTTCTCTATAAATCCTTTAATACGACCAGGAAAGATATAAGTTTCTTCAAAGGGAGAGCCATTCCAATTATTTACTTGCTCATAATAAAAATTATCAGTAGCGCTTACTTGGTCAATAAAAACTAAAATATGCTTTTTATCCGAGTGCTGGGAGGCGATTGCAGATGCTAGAAACAAGTGCAAGGGTGTAGACACTAAATACATCTCATAATCCGTCATATACTACTTTACTTCCATTATTTAAAATTGAGATTGACTTAAAATGCATCATTCATATTAGCAGTATGTTTATTTAGAATGAGTGACATGGCAACTATTATTTAGGCGTGTTACGAACAGGCACTTTTAATTATACAGATGCTCTATGCTGGTTGCTTTTAGGCTAACTAGGTCATATTCTAACATTGATCTAAAGAATAATAGGAGCTTCCTGCCATTATCCGATCAAATATATCTAGCGCATCTTGCTTGGTAAAAAGGCCGTTCTTAACGTTTGGCCAATACTCAGCTTCAGATCGATGAATGAATAATGCTGATGATCTAGATCTTAAGGCAATTGGTATTGTTTTGAATTCAAGCGCAGCCAGTGTCGCAAAGCGGTGTTTACCACCAATATTAACCCATACCCAATCTTTATTATTTACTAAAAATTGACCATGAATATATCCGTATTGATTTGGGTGATAGCCATTTTCCTTGATCGTCTTATATACCGATATCAATCTTTCATATTCAAGCTGGCCGAGGTTTTCAGATATTGGCCCAAAATATTGCCAGCCAAAACTATCTTTTGTTGATAAGCCTAGTTTATGGGCTTCTCTCGAGAGAATATTCGGGGCATTTACATCAATACAAGCGCGTAAGAATTTCTCATCTGGAGTTGCTGTACTCCAAGGCATTACCGTTGCCATTGGATGGTATTTTTCGAGGTTTATATTGTCACTTTCTAATACAGCTCGCATTGAGATAGGACAAAATTGCTCATAATACGCTTCTAATAAAGAGCCAGAGTAACCAGATTCTTTGTCAGAATATGCTTTTAGTGTTTTAACAAAGGGGTTGCCGTTGGTGGTGTAGCCAAGCATATTGGAACGACATTTTTCTATAGGGACTAAAGCAGCAGAACCTGAGAAGCCTTCATAGACTAAATCTTGAGGGTGCTTGCTACTTGTTAAGTTGTAGACTGACGTTAGATATTTTTGACGAGCAATAATATTCTTTATTTTTTTAAAATTCACTTTTCGCCCTAGAAAATAATATCGCGTAATTGGTTCTAAAATACCATAATCATAACCTCTGATCTATTTACAACTGTTTTATTCAGGCTTAATAGGTTAACTGTTGGTTTTAATTGGCTAAGGGCGGGAGTATAAAAACACTGTGTATTAGCAATAAATTAATACACAGCTTCTTAGGTAATTATTTAACATTATCCCAAATAGCCAAGCTAGGCTCAGCCTGATTCATAGTATAAAAATGAATCCCTGGCGCGCCTTGATCCAATAGCTTTTGACTCAAGTTAGAAACAACCTCTTCACCAAACTTCATAATACTCTCGCTATCATCACCATAAGCTTCTAGTTGCTTACGAATCCAGCGTGGAATCTCAGCGCCACAAGCATCTGAGAAACGGGCAAGCTTTGAGTAGTTGGTGATTGGCATGATACCGGGAATGATAGGTATTTCGATGCCCATGGCTTGTACACGGTCTACGAAGTGGAAGTAGCTGTCCGCGTTAAAGAAATACTGAGTAATGGCGCTGTCCGCTCCGGCTTTTACTTTACGTTCGAAGTTTTTTAAGTCGTCTTCAAAGCTCGGTGCCTGTGGATGCATTTCAGGGTAAGCAGCGACTTCTAAGGTGAAGTGGTCACCTGTTTCTTGTCGGATAAATTCAACCAGTTCGTTGGCGTAGCGTAATTCACTATTGGCCATACCGGCACCAGAAGGTAGGTCACCACGTAAGGTCACAATACGTTTAATGCCCATTTCTTTATAGTCGAGCAATATTTCACGCAAGTCTGCTTTACTATCGCCTACACAAGAAAGGTGCGGTGCTGCGGCAATGCTTGATTCTTGTATAGATTGTACGATCGATCGAGTGCGGCCACGAGTAGAGCCGCCTGCACCGTAGGTGACAGAGATAAATTCAGGGTTTTCTTGGGCCAAACGATCACGTACTTTTAATAATTTTTCCGTGCCTGCTTCTGTTTGAGTAGGGAAAAATTCAAAGCTAATTTTAGTCATAACAGCTCCTTTTGTTGTATTGGCGGCAAAAAAAAGACAGATCGAATAATCGACCTGCCTTAATATCAAAATTTTTAGAGCCTAAGTAGAATAGGCTCTATGCCACTCGCTGAAAAAGACAGCTGCGGCGAGTCTTGGTACTAATAATTAATTAGTACTTATAAGACTCAGGCTTCTCTTTAGTACTTATAAGACTCTGGCTTATATGGGCCTTCAACAGGAACGTTGATGTAGTCTGCTTGCTCTTGAGTCAGCGTTGTTAATACACCACCAAAACCAGCAACCATATCAGCAGCCACTTCTTCGTCTAGCTTCTTAGGAAGTACTTTAACGTAGATGTTTTCAGCTTTATCAGCTTCTGCAAGATCAGCAAATTTAGCGTCCCAAAGGTACATCTGAGCCAATACTTGGTTAGCGAAAGAACCATCCATAATACGGCTTGGGTGACCGGTTGCGTTACCTAGGTTAACCAAACGGCCTTCAGAAAGAAGGATCAAATGATCGTTGCCTTCGCCACGGATTACCTTATGAACCTGTGGTTTAACTTCTAACCATTCCCAGTTCTCACGCATAAACGCCGTATCGATTTCGTTATCGAAGTGACCAATGTTGCTAACAACCGCGCCAGACTTAAGTGCCTGAAGCATGTTCTTATCACATACGTTGGCGTTACCCGTTGTAGTAACAATCAAGTCTGTTTTAGAAAGAAGGTCTTTGTTGATGCCTTCTAAAGTGCCCGTATTGATGCCGTCGATGTAAGGCGATACCACTTCAAAGCCGTCCATGCAGGCTTGCATTGCGCAGATAGGGTCGATTTCAGAAACACGAACAATCATGCCTTCTTGGTTTAGCGATTGAGCAGAACCTTTACCTACGTCACCGTAGCCGATAACCAACGCTTTTTTACCCGCAAGAAGGTGGTCAGTACCACGCTTAATAGCATCGTTCAAAGAATGACGACAGCCGTACTTGTTATCGTTCTTAGACTTAGTTACCGCATCGTTTACGTTGATGGCAGGAACTTTAAGCTCGCCTTTTTCCATCATCTCAAGAAGACGGTGAACACCGGTAGTCGTCTCTTCAGAAATACCGTGGATAGCAGGTAGCATCTGAGGGAACTTGTTATGAACCATTTCAGTCAAGTCACCACCATCATCAAGAATGATGTTAGCGTCCCATACTTTATCAGAGCCAGTTTCAGCCAAGATAGTCTGTTCAATACACCACAAAAACTCTTCGTCTGTTTCGCCTTTCCAAGCAAAAACAGGGACGCCAGCAGCGGCAACGGCCGCAGCAGCGTGGTCTTGTGTAGAAAAGATATTACAAGAAGACCAGCGAACTTCAGCGCCAAGGTCTACTAGCGTTTCAATCAAAACAGCAGTTTGGATGGTCATGTGGATACAACCCATGATCTTCGCACCCGCTAAAGGTTGAGTCGCTTTATACTTAGCACGCAATGCCATCAATGCTGGCATTTCGCCTTC
>TARA_B110000211_G_scaffold122180_1_pt1 | contig 14682 bp, 13 predicted proteins | sample TARA_B110000211 | Tara Oceans TARA_B110000211 (sample SAMEA4397516) | marine metagenome | biome: Polar Biome; feature: [DCM] deep chlorophyll maximum layer (ENVO:01000326); material: water (ENVO:00002006), including particulate matter (ENVO:01000060) such as... | depth 30 m
TGGCATAATTGTGCTTACAGGACCAAAAGCTTCTACAACATGAGCCGCGTCATTCTTAAAAGGATGGTCTTCACGAAGTACGATCGGCTTTAAAAAGGCTCCCTTTTTCGAATCTGCTCCCACCGTTTGTACCTCATCTAAACTACCGTAAACGATTTTAGCCGATTTTGCAATTTTACGCACCTGCTCTCTTACAGAATTTCGTTGCTCATTGCTTACCAAAGAACCCATTCGCACTTCCTTCAATCTTGGGTCACCAATAGTTACCTTGTCAAGTTCTTTTCCCAAGGCAATTTGAACATCTTCAACCAAACGTTCCGGCACAATTATACGTCGTATTGCGGTACATTTTTGACCACATTTTACGGTCATTTCTTTGCGAACCTCCTTGATAAAAATGGCAAACTCTGGTGTTCCAGGTACTGCATCCTCACCCAAAATAGCAGCATTTAGCGAATCTGATTCCATCGTAAAAGGAACCGATTCTTCTAAAAGTTGTGGGTGACTCTTTATCAATTTCCCTGTGCTTGCTGAACCTGTAAAAGTAACTACGTCTTGAGACTGTACAGTATCTAGTATGTTTCTAGTCGTTCCACTTATGAGCTGCAAAGACCCTTCAGGAAGTATCCCAGAAGCTATAATTTCTTTAACAACAGCTTGTGTTAAATAGGCGGTTTGAGGCGCTGGTAAAACTACGGCTGGCATTCCCGCCATCCAGTTAACGGCACATTTCTCAAGCATTCCCCACACTGGGAAGTTAAACGCGTTGATATGAATTGCAACGCCTTCCCTTGGCACCATAATATGATGTGCCATAAAGCGGCCCCCACGAGACAAATCGATGGGATCACCCTCTACATGATAGGCCTGATTAGGAAATAATTTCCGAAGAGAAGCATTGGCAAATAAATTTCCAAAACCACCTTCGATATCTATCCAGCTGTCAATTTTTGTAGCACCAGACCTGTAGCTTAAGTCATAGAAAGCAGCTTTCTTCTTTACCAAGTATAAGGCCAACGATTTGATCATATTGCCGCGCTCTTGAAAAGTCATTTTTCGTAATGTTTCACCATTATCGCGACCGTATTGTAGAATCGACGGGACGTCTAACCCCTCTATCGTAGTGCTTGTAAATTGTTCCCCGGTAATTGAGTCGTAAACTGGTACGCCTTCACCTTTTCCCTCAGCCCATTGGCCTAAAACATAATGTTGTGTCTTATTCATAAGTAAGCCCTTATTCAAATGATTTCACGTTTTATACTCTTTCAATTATAGCAGCATAGCCTTGACCTACGCCAATACACATGGTAACTAACGCATATTGTTTTCCAGTTTCTTGAAGCTCCAATGCCGCCGAATATGCAATGCGTGCACCCGTTACTCCTAATGGATGCCCAATTGCAATGGAACCTCCGTTTGGATTAATTCTTGGATCGTTATCCTCTAATCCCCATTCCCGAATACAGGCCAATGCTTGTGAGGCAAATGCTTCATTGAGTTCGATGATGTTCATATCTTCCATTTTCAAACCTGCCTTTTGCAAAGCTTTATTAGCCGCCTGAACGGGTCCGATTCCCATAATTCTTGGCTCGACACCAACAACGGCCGAACTTACAATCCGAGCTATTGGTTTTAAACCGTATTTTTTTACGGCATCTTCTGAAGCAATTATTGTCGCGGCCGCCCCATCATTTAATCCAGATGAATTTCCAGCGGTAACGCTTCCTCCTTCTTTCTTGAAAGCGCCGCGTAATTTTGCCAATACCTTTAAGGTGGTGCCCCCTTTTATAAACTCGTCGTCCTTGAAAACAATGGACTCTTTTTTTCGTTGCGGAATCTCGACAGCAACAATCTCTTTTGCGAAACGTCCGTTCTGTTTTGCTTTGGCTGCTTTTATCTGACTCGCATACGCAAAAGCATCTTGATCTTCCCTGGAGATGGAGTACTTCTCAACCAAGTTTTCGGCCGTACTTCCCATGCCATCTGTTCCGTATAAGGTTTGCATTTTCGGATTGATAAACCGCCATCCAAAACTAGAATCATACATTTTAGAATCATTTCCGAAGGCAGATGAAGGTTTTGCTACCACATAGGGCCCACGTGTCATATTTTCAACGCCACCAGAAATGAATACATCTCCATCCCCAGCTTTAATAGCTCTATTTGCGTGTATGATGGCTGAAAGTCCACTGCTACAAAGTCTATTTACTGTTTCACCAGGAACGGTGAATGGCAGCCCCGCCAACAGCAATGACATGCGCGCAACATTTCTGTTGTCTTCACCTGCTTGATTGGCACATCCCATGATCACATCGTCGTAGGCGTCTTTGGGTATGTTTGGGTTTCGAGCCACTAATTCTCTTATAACAATTGCTCCTAAATCATCTGTACGAACAGTACTTAAAGCACCTTTATAGCTTCCTATTGGTGTTCTAATTCCGTCTATTATATATGCCTCTTTCATAACGATTCCTCCCATTTTTTTTGCGTTCTGTAAACAACTCCTTTAAAAAGAGCTACCAACTCTTCACCGCGTTTTACCTCAACAATATTGAAACCTACTTTTGTACGTTGCTCGTCTAAGGTTGCTTCGGCAGTAATATAATCACCTGCGTTCAAAGCAGAGATATGATTGATTGAGGTTTCTATAGAAACTGCATACCTCCCGCGGGTGTTTGCTGTAAAGCCAAAAGCAGTATCTGCCAAGGTATAACTTATTCCTCCATGTGCTTTATTCATGCTATTCATCATTTCTTTGCGAACTGTCATTCCTACTTTGCATCGACCTACTTCACATTCTATAATTTCAATGCCCATCCATTGACTAAAACTGTCTTGTGAAAGCATTTTGTAGGGTATTTTTTCACCTTTCATACAATATATATTTCCTCTTACTGAGGTTTTGATGCTTGTTAAACTACATACAATCCCTGCCCTTTATGGGGAGAATGCTTAATTAAAAAAAAACGTTCCTTCACTATTCATTTTCCTAAGTAAGGGCGAACACCGATACCTATCTTCCCTATATGTATCATAAAAAGCGTCCATTTGCTGAACACACCAATCTATTCCCTTTTCGTCTGCCCACGATAATAATCCCTTTGGGTAATTCACCCCTTTGGTCATGGCATTATCAATATCTTCTGCGGACGCCACATTCATAAAAAGTGCATCTGCTGCTTCATTTATAAGCATAGCGAGAATCCTATTAAAAATAGCTTCTTGCGTCTCTGTATTTGTATCTACTTCCGGAGTATTACTTCCCTCCGAATAATCGTAATACCCTTTTCCACTTTTTCTTCCTAAATAGCCTGCCTCAGAAAATCGTTTTTGGGTTAACGAGGGTTTGTACCTAGGGTCGAAATAGAATGCAGCGAACACTGTTTCTGTAACAGTGTAATTAACATCATTTCCGATGAAATCCATAAGTTCAAAAGGTCCCATCCTAAATCCGCCTTTGGTCTTCATGGCCAAATCAATCGTCGCAAAATCTGCGATACCCTCTTCGTATATTCTTAAAGCCTCCCCATAAAAAGGTCGCGCTACTCTATTTACAATAAATCCAGGGGTGTCTTTGGCTACTGCAACTACTTTCTTCCAATCTTGAATCGTTTTTACAGAAATACTTATTGATTTTTCTGAAGTTTGAATAGCAGGAATCACCTCCACAAGTTTCATTAAAGGAGCTGGATTAAAAAAGTGAATTCCGATACACCTACTCGGCTTTTTTAATGATGCTGCTATTGACGCAATAGACAATGAAGAAGTATTTGAAGCAATAATGCAATTTTCAGAAACAAAGCTTTCTAACTCCTGAAAAACCTGCTTTTTTATCTCCAAGTTCTCAATAATTGCCTCAATTGTCAAATCTGAATCGGCCAAATCTTTCAGCGAATCTACATATTGAATATGCGATTGGATTCTATTTTTTTCATCGGAATCAATACGGCCTTTCTCGATGAGACGGTTCAATATCTTTTCTAAAGAAGCTTTTGCCTTATCCAAGGCAGCACGATTGGTGTCGTATATTTTCACCAAGCAGCCCGAAGTTGCCGCGACCTGCGCTATGCCACTCCCCATGGTCCCAGAACCTATTATTCCAACATTTTTTATCATAATTTATTTTCTACCCAGCTCTCTCTCAAAGGAGTGTGAACGAATTTATTTTCCTGTAAAAACCGGTTTTCTTTTTTCCATAAATGCACGAACGCCCTCTGCATAATCATCGCTTTCAGCAGCTTCAATTTGTAATTTCGATTCCAATTCTAATTGCCCCGTTACATCGTTTGTAAGTGATTGATTTAATAATCGCTTCGTCAAACCCAAGGCCTTCGTTGGCATTTTTGAAAGCTTTTGAGCAAGTGCTACTACTTCTAAATTAAAATCTTCTGCAGCATACATTTTATAAATCATTCCCATTTTTTCTGCATCCCCAGCCAACACTTTTTCTCCTAACATCATGAGTGCGGATGCTCGCTGAAATCCAATGAGCCTTGGTAAAAAGAAGGTACCAGCACTATCAGGAACTAACCCTATTTTACTAAATGCCTGAATAAAACTAGCCCTTTCAGAGGCAACGACAATATCACAGGCCAAAGCTATATTTGCACCCGCACCCGCAGCAACACCATTAACAGCCGCTATAATCGGTTTTTCAATGCTACGAATTCTAGTGATTATTGGATTGTAATGTTCCTCAAGAATTTTCTTGAAACCAGGGTGGAGCTCTGGCGTAGTGACTTCCTTTAAATCCTGACCCGCGCAAAAGGCTTTTCCGTTACCCGAAAGTACGATTGCTCTAACATCCGGATTTGCCTCACAAGCATCTAATTCATCTTGTAAACGCAATGCCATCTCACGATTGAAACTATTAAAGACTTCTGGCCTATTAAGCGTTAGCCAGGCCGTGTTATTTTCAATTTTAAGTTCAATTGAGTTTGTCATATTTAGTATCTAAATCATTCATAAGATTCCCGCCTGCGTGGGAATTTATTTCAAACACTTAAAGTAATCAAATGGTTCCAAACAAGCATCACATTTAAACAATGCTTTGCAAGCTGTAGAGCCAAACTGACTTACCAAGTGGGTATTTCTACTTCCACAATTTGTACATTTTACAATCTTAGCGTTGCCTAACAAGACTTCTTTATCTGCTGTTTCATCCAGCGGTGACGCGATACCATATTCCTCCATCTTTCGCTTTCCACCTTCACTTATCCAATCTGTTGTCCAAGCCGGAGCCAGCACTAATTGTACTTTAGTTGTCATTCCAATTTTAGCAAATGCCGTCTCTAAATCATCGCCGATTACATCCATTGCCGGGCAACCTGAATAGGTAGGAGTTAGCTTTATATGTATCCGTCCGTTTTTCTCGGTAGCCTCACGAATCACACCCAAATCCAATACTGTTAAAACTGGAATCTCAGGATCTGAAACTGTTTCTAGCGTTGCGATTAAATGTTCTTCAATATGTGCTAAAGCAGCCTTCATAACAAGTTACCATTTCATATTTGGATAGCTACGTTGCATGTATTGCAAGTCACTTAATATATAGCCCATATGCTCGGTATGAATCCCTTCTTTTCCACCTTTCTGAAAATATTTCCCTTCTGGAACTTCAAGCATTGCATCGCTTAGAACTTCGGTGACTTTGGCGTAGTAGCGCTCTTTTAATGCTACAACATCTACTCCTATCCCTTCTGAAATCATTGCCTTATCAGATGCTGATACGTGAAACATTTCATCTGTATACCGCCATAAATCATTAATCGCTTCTTGCATTTTCAGTTTACTTACCTCCGTTCCGTCACCAAGTCGCTTTACCCAATCGGAAGAAAAGCGCTCGTGATAACTCACTTCTTTTATCCCCTTCTTAGCAATAGCTGAGAGGGTTTCATCCTTACTGAATTGTAACTTTTCCATAAACAGCAAATGATATACATCAAATAAAAACTGACGTGCGATCACATACCCAAAATGAGTATTCGGTTGCTCAACAAGAAGAATACTTCTGTACTCTCTTTCAATTCGAATAAATGCAATATCATCTTCTGTTTTATCATCACCAGCCAAGAGCGCAGCATATTGAAAATAACTTCTGGTTTGTCCCAGCAAATCCAGAGAAATGTTCGTAAGTGCGATGTCAGTCTCTAGATTTGGACCATGACCGCATAGCTCTCCTAAACGTTGCCCCAGAATTAGGGAATTGTCGGCAATACTTAGGATATACTGATATACATTTTTTTTCATGTTTTTATCTTCAATTAAGCGCTATCAAACAGCAAATTAGAGAGAATGCAAGCGTTACATATGTTTAATTTCATCCGGTAAAGTATAAAATGTTGGATGACGGTAGACCTTATCCTGTGCCGGCTCGAATAATTCCCCGTTGTTTTCTGGGTTCGATGCTGTAATATGTTTGCTCTCAACGACCCAAATACTTACTCCTTCATTGCGACGTGTATATACATCTCTTGCATTTTCCATAGCCATTTCAGCATCCGTTGCGTGCAGACTTCCAAAGTGCCTATGCTCTAAGCCGTTTTTACTTCGAACAAATATCTCCCATAAGGGCCAGTTTTTTTTTGACATAATATCTATTATTAAGAACCAGAGAAATCCTCTGGACCCCATTAAAGGGGCAGTTAAACTACTTCTTTTAGCTTATTAAGCTCTTTTTTTTCTGCGTGTGCCATAGCTGCGTCTCTCACCCACTTGCCTTCATCCCACGCATTAACACGTGCACTCAAACGTTCTTTATTACATGGACCATGACCTTTTACAACTTGCCAGAATTCATCCCAATCTATTTCCCCAAAATCATAATGCCCAGTTTCCTCATTCCACTTTAAATCTGGATCTGGCACTGTAATACCTAACAAATCTGCCTGTGGCACTGTTTGATCAATAAATTGCTGGCGCAACTCATCGTTGGTTTTACGTTTCAGTTTCCATTTCATAGACTGCTCCGTATGCACAGATTCTGCATCCACAGGACCTAACATCATAAGACTTGGCCACCACCATCTGTTTAAAGCATCTTGAGCCATTGCCTTTTGTTCTTTTGAACCTCTGCAAAGTGAAAGCATTATTTCGAAACCTTGACGCTGGTGAAAGCTCTCTTCTTTGCAAACACGAACCATCGCTCTTGCATAAGGACCAAAAGAAGTATTACATAGAGGTACTTGGTTTATAATGGCCGCACCATCAACCAGCCATCCAACGGCCCCCATATCTGCCCAACTAACTGTTGGGTAATTGAAAATGGAGGAGTATTTTGCTTTACCACTGTGTAACTGATCGTATAATTCGTCTCGAGAAATACCTAAGGTTTCACAAGCCGAATACAAATACAAACCATGACCTGCTTCATCCTGCACTTTGGCAAGCAATGCCACTTTACGACGCAAAGAAGGTGCTCGTGTAATCCAATTACCTTCTGGCAACATTCCGATAATCTCCGAATGTGCGTGCTGTGACATCTGGCGAATGTGTGTCTTACGATACTTTTCCGGCATCCAATCTTTGGGTTCAATCTTCTCATCACGAGCAATACGTGCTTCAAAGATTTCTTCGAGATTTTTAATTTTTTCTTCGCTCATACCTAATGCCCGCTAAGTCGGGTGCTTTTTAATTATACAGTTTCAATAACTGATGAGATTCCTGCCTACGCCAGAATTATACATCAAAATCTACTTTTACAGTGTCTGAAGTTGGAACAGCCTGGCAGCTTAGAACAAAATTCTGAGCTACTTCACTTTCTACCAACGCATAGTTCACTTTCATCTCTACACTTCCTTCCAATACTTCACATTTACAGGTACTACAAACCCCACCTTTGCAAGCAAATGGCAAATCTGCACCTGCGCCAAGAGCAGCGTCTAAGATAGTATCATACTCCTTCGTCATTGTGAACTGAAACTCTTTTCCACCATCAACAATGATCACTTCAACTCCTTCAATATTTTGTTTTGCAAGGCGCTCGACACGCTGCTTATCTTCTTCGGAAAGCCCTGAGACAAATAATTCAAAATGCAGATGGCTTTTTGGCAAACCAGCCTCAATCAAATAGTCACTTACAAAATGCACCATATCTTCAGGACCACATAGAAACACTTCACTAGTATCTGGGATATCAATAAATGTTGATGTAAGTACGCTCATCTTCGCATCGTCAAACCGTCCATTGAATAAATCAATATCTCTTTTCTCTTTTGTTAAGAAATAATAGATCTCAAAACGACCAAAATAAGTGTTCCGCAGCTGCTCCAACTCCTCCTTAAAGATAATGGATTTTGCGGTTTTATTTACATAAAAGAGCTTGCATGTCGCACTGGGCTCTTGTGCCAGATGCGTTTTAACCATAGAAAGCATTGGTGTTATTCCGCTTCCAGCGGCAAAGAACAAATAGTTCTTTTCCTTGCTGGCTTGTACCTCAACGCCAAAGTTCCCACTTGGTGCCATAACTTCAAGGACGTCTCCGGTACGCAATATATCATGAACATAGGTCGAAAATTTTCCGCCTGGTATTTGCTTTACAGCTACCGTCCATTCCTTGTCTAGAGGACTAGAGCAAAGACTATAAGAACGTCTAGTGTCTTCGCCGTCGATATCTGCTTTTAAGGTAAGATGCTGTCCTTGACGAAATGTAAATTCTTCGAAAAGCTCTTGAGGGACTTCGAAACTCACCACCGAACAATCGTCAGTCTCCTTATAAAGACTTTTTATTTTTAATCTGTGAAATTTTGACACGTCATTTCAAATTAGAGAACAAAACTAACGTTTGTTAGTTAGAATTGCAAGTTAAGTTTTAAACGACAATTCCGTTTAGCAAAACAGCAACCATGTCTTTTTTTAAAATATTGACATCTAGCTTTCCTCGCTTTTGATACCAAACGTACAATGACCTTAGCGTGGAGAGAATAGAAAATAAAATTACTTCGGGATGCTGCGCTTTAATTTCTTCTTTTTCGATGCCCTCTTTTATAATTTTCCTGAAATTTTCTTCATAGTTTTCTCTCATCTTCACGAAGTCTGATAGGTCATCATTTTCAAGATGCATCCAATCGTTGTTTAATGCCGCTAAGCCTTCCGAATAATTAACCGTAATGTCAATGTGCAATTCAATAACACTTGTAATTTTTTCTGTTGGTGTTGCCGTCGATAACATCACAGTATTCATTCCTAAGGTAAACTCTTGAGCTACTTCAAGTATTAAAGTTGAAAGAATTTCCTGCTTCCCTTGAATATGATTATAAAGACTTGCCGCTTTAATGCCCATAGCCAGAGCGATGTCGCGCATAGAAACCGCATTATACCCTTTTTCTTTAAAAAGACGCGATGCAACAATGATAATTTCTTCTTTCCTCGTTCGAGCTTTCATAGGTATGCAAGATACTAATTCTGTCAGAAATCTTACCTTAGATCTCCTTCAACGAGCCTGCCGAAAATTGAGGCTACCCCCGAAAGCTTCATCTGTCTTATATACTATCAACCATTTTAGTTGTGAACTCGTAAAAAAGTGTAATTTTGAACTAACTATGAAAGCAAACATTGTATCAAACGAGCTAATAGATCGGCTGCCTCCCCATCTAAAGCAATATATACGGCCGCAGGACTATAAGCGATACACGCCAATTGACCAGGCAGTTTGGCGGTTTGTAATGCGTAAAAATGTTGATTATTTAAGTCGGGTAGCTCACGAGAGCTATTCGGAAGGACTAGAAAAAACTGGAATTTCCATCAATGAGATTCCTTCGATGTATGGAATGAACCGCATTCTGAAAGAAATAGGTTGGGCCGCGGTCGCTGTTGACGGATTTATACCGCCCAATGCATTTATGGAATTTCAAGCATATAAAGTTCTTGTGATTGCCAGCGACATTCGACAATTGGAAAACATTGAATATACCCCAGCACCCGATATAATCCATGAAGGAGCTGGACATGCGCCGATTATAGCCAGTCCAGATTATGCCGAATACCTCAGGCGGTTTGGTGAGGTTGGTGCGAAGGCAATTTCGAGTGCACATGATATTAACATGTATGAGGCTGTTCGAGAGCTCTCTATTTTAAAGGAAGCAAAAGGTATTTCGATAGCCGAAATTGATGTCGTCGAAAAGAAAGTTAAAAAACTTCAGCGTAAAAAAGTAAAGGCCTCAGAGATATCCTTGATTCGCAACTTACATTGGTGGACGGTTGAATATGGCTTGGTTGGGACCGTAACTGAACCAAAAATATATGGAGCAGGGTTGCTATCATCGATTGGCGAAAGCACCTGGTGCATGAAAGATGAAGTTAAGAAAATACCCTATTCTATTGATGCCGCTTATCAAGATTTTGACATAACGAAACCACAACCTCAGCTATATGTAACACCAGATTTTGCCTATTTACAAGAAGTTTTAGAGGAATTTGCCAATACGATGGCCGTGCGAAAAGGAGGCTGGCGTGGACTGAAAAAATTAATCAAATCCAAACAGTTAGGAACTCTTGAACTTAGCACAGGCCTTCAAATTAGCGGTCATTTTACACGAATGATTCAGAATGAGGATAAGGAAGTTGTTTTCTTCGAAACGGAAGGTGAAACCGCTCTTTCGTATCGAGAAAAGGAAGTAATTGGTCACGGAGTTTCTAGACATAAAAATGGATTCAGGTCTCCCTTAGGAAAATTAAAAGGGATTAATCTCTCCATTGAAAATATGGGTCCCAGAGACCTGCAGGCCTATAATTTCTACGACGGAAAGCAAATTGCATTCGAATTTGAAAGCGGTATTATCGTTGAAGGCCTCAATGTAACGGGAATTCGCAACCTGCGTGGAGAATTAATGTTAATTCAATTTTCAAATTGCACGGTAACATATAAAGATGAAGTTCTTTTCACTCCAGAGATGGGGGATTTTGATATGGCAGTGGGTAAAGAAATAGTTTCGGCTTTTGCAGGTGCAGCCGACTATTATTCCTTTGATCTAACAAATCAAGTGAGTGCTACTGAAACAATAAAAGTTGAGCTTTCATCAAAAGAGACAACCTTGAATTTAATGTATCAAGAAGTAAGTCGCATTAGAAATGTAAACAAAGCAATCGAAGAAAACTCTGAAGAATGTAAGAGGCTAGTGGCGATTTTCAAGACAGTTTTAGAAAATCATTCAGAAGATTGGTTATTAGCTCTTGAAATCTATGAATTAACTGCTGCCGATAGCGTATTAAACTTCCTGAACCATTTTAAACAAGAGCACCCAAAGGTTGGACATTTAATAGAAGGAGGATTAGCCCTAATCGAAAAAGAACACCTAAAACAATTGGAATAGCGCGGGGTGTACTTGGTTTTTATCCGGAAACATTTGAGGTAATGATGCCTTTTTTGCGCAGCAAACTCAGTAAGAGATTAAAAAATGATGAAAAGACTAAAAGCATAGCTGTTTTTAGGCATAACGATAAGCTCACATAGCAATACAACCTAAGAATGGTTGTTCTTGAAAAATTATTTTAAACAATCTATCTAGCAGACCATAAAGCCAAAATATTGATTTATCTAAAAAAGATTTTATCTGATACCTAACACTCTTTTTGTACCTTGTTCAAATATGAAAAGCATTCTTCTACTCTTCCTTTTTGTAACAATTCACCTCCATTCACAAGAGTTTGAATTGGTCTCATCTAAATCTTTCAATGCAACCACCTTTGTGGGAGTTGACTCCTATAACAACATGTATTCAATAAAGAACAGGGTGCTGTATAAAAAGGGACCCGACGGGAGCTTCACCTTTAACGATTTTCAGCTAGGTAATTTAAGTTCTGTGGATATTATTAATCCCCTCAAGATAATCCTCTTTTACGAAGACACCAATACGGTTTTGCTTCTTGACAATAAACTAAACCTTATTGAACGAATAGCATTTAATACTATTTCTAATTTTATTAATATAGGTAATGCCACGAACGCTGGAAATAGCAACCTCTGGATTTTCAATGTAGATTCTCAGCAGTTAGAGCTATACAATTACATTACGAACGCGAAGACTATAGTATCTCAACCATTTGAAGGCAAACTCATCTCACAAGCTAGTAATTTTAATTACTGTTTTATTCTAACTGAAAACAAACTTCGAACATTTAACAGATATGGAAGTTTACTTTCTGAATACCAAATGGAGGGATATAAAAAAATAGTCCACCACAATAAAAACACCATCGCTCTCAAGGAAAATGAATTGTTTTTTGTTGTAAACGATTTATTAAACCCCAAATATCAAACCGTTAATCCAATAAATATAACGATCTCCGAAAACAGTATAAAAGACTTGTACCTTACTGAGGATTTCTTGTATATTTATGACGGTAAAAGTGTACACACTTTTTCATACAAATCATCTAAGCAGTAAAATTTATGCACGTTGCAATCGCAGGAAACATTGGGTCAGGAAAAACTACACTAACTCGTTTGTTAGCGAAACATTATAAGTGGCAGGCTCATTTCGAGGATGTCGAAGACAATCCATACTTGGACGATTTTTATAATTCGATGGAGCGTTGGTCTTTTAACCTTCAGATTTATTTTTTAAACAGTCGGTTTAGACAAATATTGGATATTCGCGAGCGAGGCAAAAAAGTAATTCAAGATCGAACGATCTATGAAGACGCCTATATTTTCGCGCCTAACCTCCATGCAATGGGGTTAATGACAAATCGAGATTTTGAAAATTACCGGTCACTATTCGATCTTATGGAAAGTGTTACCGAGGGACCCGATTTACTTATATATCTTAGAAGCTCGATCCCTAATCTTGTGAAGCAAATCCACACACGTGGTCGCGAATATGAAAACTCAATTAGTATTGATTATCTAAGCCGTCTAAACGAGCGTTACGAGGCTTGGATTCATGATTATGACAAGGGAAATATCATTATCTTAGATGTAGACAATATTGATTTTGTAAACAATCCAGAACACTTAGGGGAGGTAATCAATCGCATCGATGCCGAGATTAACGGTCTTTTTTAAACGCAGGACTCTCTTGTTGAAATGATAAAAAATTTCTTACTCTAGCGGTACCTTTATTTTCTTGGCGATCGTGCTACTTGAACTGGATCAGGAGAAACGCTGACTATTTCAGTTTAAGGAGTATCTACAACTTCAACTAGTTACTTTACTGCTTCTTTTACTAAGCAATACACTTAACATATTATAAAAAAAGGTTCTATGTATACATAGAACCTTTTTTTATAAATAAGAATGCTTGCTTAGTTATTCTCTACAACCACTTTTGCATCTTTAATACCTTCAAGCTGGGCTTTTACCTCAGCCTCGGTTCCTGAAAATGTTTTTATTTCAGTTACCGTCTCTCCATCTTTTGTTGTTTCAATAGTAACATCGGCAGTTGTAACATCACCTTCAACCGACATATTCACTATGACTTCTTTTCTAATTTCTTTGGCAACAGCTTCATCCAAATGAATAATTTGTTCCGAAGTAGTTGCAGCATGCCCCATTTCTGTTGTATGCCCTCCTAAAATTGGCGCAATAACCAATCCAATAAGACACGTCAGTTTGATCAAAATATTCATAGATGGCCCAGAAGTATCTTTAAATGGATCACCAACAGTATCACCTGTTACTGCCGCTTTATGCGCTTCAGAACCTTTGTAAGTCATAACTCCATTAATCTCTACACCAGCTTCGAAAGATTTCTTGGCATTATCCCAAGCACCTCCTGCATTGTTCTGGAAAATAGCCCAAAGTACACCAGATACTGTAACACCAGCCATATAACCACCTAACATTTCTGCCACTAACATATTATTATCCTGATACACTAATTTACCTACTAATACAACAGCTATTGGGAAACCTATTGTTAAAATTCCTGGTAACATCATTTCTTTTAAAGATGCCTTGGTAGAAATGTCAACACATTTATCGTATTCTGGTTTTCCAGTTCCTTCCATAATTCCTGGAATTTCTTTAAACTGTCTTACCACTTCATTTACCATTTCCATAGCCGCTTTTCCTACAGCATTCATAGCCAATGCTGAGAAAACAACAGGCACCATACCTCCAACAAACAACATCGCTAAAACAGGTGCTTTAAAAATGTTAATCCCGTCGATCCCAGTGAATGTTACATAGGCAGCAAATAAAGCCAATGACGTTAATGCCGCAGAAGCAATAGCAAAACCTTTTCCAGTTGCCGCAGTTGTATTACCCACAGCATCTAAAATATCAGTTCGTTCTCTTACGATAGGATCTTGCTCACTCATTTCAGCAATACCACCTGCATTATCAGCAATGGGTCCAAAAGCATCAATAGCTAACTGCATTGCAGTTGTTGCCATCATTGCAGAAGCGGCTAAAGCAACTCCGTAGAAACCAGCTAAAGCATATGAAGCCCATATTGCGGCGGCAAATAATAATACAGAAGAGAACGTAGAAATCATTCCAGTAGCTAAACCAGCAATAATATTTGTTCCGGCTCCTGTGCTAGATTGTTGTACGATTTTTAAAATTGGTTTAGAACCTAGACCTGTATAGTATTCAGTAAATGCTGAGATTCCAGCACCAACTACCAAACCAACTAGACAAGCATAAAATACGCGCATCGAAGAAATGTCCTGAATTCCTTCTCCGAAGAAATCCATTTGCATTGTTTCTGGCAACATCCAGGTAACCAAACCATAACAGGC
>TARA_B110000211_G_scaffold225271_1_pt1 | contig 14653 bp, 16 predicted proteins | sample TARA_B110000211 | Tara Oceans TARA_B110000211 (sample SAMEA4397516) | marine metagenome | biome: Polar Biome; feature: [DCM] deep chlorophyll maximum layer (ENVO:01000326); material: water (ENVO:00002006), including particulate matter (ENVO:01000060) such as... | depth 30 m
CGTGAACTATGAAACAGTAATTAAAAATATTACTAAACTTACAAAGAATAAGCATTACGAACTATTAGAAACCTTAGCTGAGGATATTTTTTTTGAATTATTTAAAAATACTAATATTCAAAAAATAAAACTTAAAATTGAAAAAACTCAAATTATTAAAAACACTTCCTCTGTTGGGGTAGAAATTACAAAGAAAAGATTATGATAAACAACTTAAATTTAGGAAAAAAAGTAATTAAAGATAAAATCTCATTATTACCTAACAACCCAGGTGTGTATAGGATGCTAAGTGCTAAAAAAGAAATTTTATATATTGGAAAAGCAAAAAATATACCTAATAGACTTAGAAGTTACGTTTCAGATAATAACTTACCAATACGTACAGAAAGAATGCTTTCACTTACAAAGTTTTTAGAAACTACAATAACATCCAATGAGAGTGAGGCTTTACTGCTTGAGGCTAATTTAATAAAAAAACATAAACCAAGATTCAATATACTTTTGAGAGACGATAAATCTTTTCCATATATATTTATAGGTTACAAAGATAAATGGCCACAACTGACAAAATTAAGAGGTAAAAAAAATAGAGATGGTAATTATTTTGGGCCATTTGCCTCTGTAGGTTCGGCTAACTGGACCATTAAAATCCTACAAAAGATTTTTTTATTAAGAGTTTGTGATGACACTGTTTTTAAAAATAGAGAAAGACCGTGTATCCTATATCAAATTAAAAGATGTTCAGCTCCGTGCGTTAATCATATTGATGAAATTAGTTATAAAAAAACTGTAGATGATGCAGTTGATTTTATTTCTGGAAAATCAAGAGAAATACAAAAAAAATTATCTGATCAAATGGAAGAGGCAAGCAAGGGATTAGACTTTGAAAAAGCTGCTATTGCCAGAGACAGAATAAAAGCTCTCACTCAAATACAATCCTCTCAAAAGATAAATGAAACAAATTTGAATGAAGCTGATGTTATAAGTGTCTATAAAGATTCTGGAAAAACCTGTGTTCAAGTATTCTTTTTTAGATCAAAACAAAACTGGGGAAATCAAGCTTATTTTCCTAAACATGATCCCGAAGAAGAATTATCAAATATTCTGTCTTCTTTTGTTGCTCAATTTTATGAAAATAAAACAGTTCCATCCTTAGTAATTACAAATCATAAAATTAATGAAAAAGAACTTTTAGAAAAAACATTTGCCAACAAGGAAAATAAAGAAGTTGTTATTAAAGAACCTTCAACAAAAGATGAACATTCTATAATTGTTATGGCAGAAAAGAATGCAAAAGAAACTTTGACGCAAAAACTATATGAGACTCAAAGTAATTTAAACCTTATTTATAAATTATCCAAAAAATTCAAATTAGATAGTAATATTAACTTAATTGAAGTTTATGATAATAGTCATATTCAAGGTACAGACTGTATTGGTGGTTTAATAACTTTTGGAAATGATGGTTTTGTTAAAAAAAGATATAGAAAATTTAATATTAAAAATGATGCAGTTAAAGGTGACGATTATGGAATGCTTAAAGAAGTTTTGTTTAGAAGGTTTTCAAAAATAATGAAAGAAAAATCAGGTGCTTTGTCATTACCTGATCTGGTGATGATAGATGGTGGAAAGGGACAATACTCAGTAAGTAGAAACTTATTAAACGAGTTAGGTTTACATGACATGCCTGTTATAGCCATAGCTAAAGGCAAAAATAGAAATGCAGGAGATGAAACTATTTATCATAAAAATAAAGAATATAAATTTGAAAAAAATGATCCTTTATTATTTTTTATTCAAAGATTAAGAGATGAAGCTCATAGATTTGCTATAAGCACTCACAGAGCAAGAAGAAAAAAGAGTCTTAGCAAGTCTCTTTTAGATCAAATTAATGGAATAGGTAAACAAAGAAAAAAGTCTTTGTTAAACCATTTTGGGTCTGCCAGAGCTGTAGAATCCGCTAGTTTTGAAGAATTAAAATTCGTTGAAGGAATAGAAGACAATGTTGCAAAGAAAATATATGATTATTTTCACGAATGAATATTAAAATACCAAACATATTAACAATTGGCAGAATACTAGTAGTTCCTGTTTTTGTTGTTACATTTTTTTTACCTGGCTTCTTTGGTGACTTAATACCTTTCTTTCTTTTTGTGTTTGCTAGTTTTACTGATTATTTAGATGGTCTTTTGGCAAGATTATTTAAAGAGGAGTCAAAATTGGGTGAATTATTAGATCCTATAGCAGATAAAATATTAATATCCGCAGCATTAATTTTGCTAGTAATGAATGGAACTATAAAAAACTATGAAGTTATAGCTGCAATTATAATTTTAACTAGAGAAATTTTAGTATCTGGACTAAGAGAGTTTTTAGCAAAAACAAGCGTCACACTACCTGTAACAAGTCTAACAAAATTAAAAACATTTTTACAAATGCTTTCTATTGCAATTTTATTGACAGGGGAAAGCGGAAATAAAATTATGAACTTTCAAGATTACAATGCACAAACAGTTGGTATAATTCTATTATGGTTATCGGCATTTTTAACGCTTTACACTGGATATGATTACGTTGCAAAAGGAATTGATCACGCCATTAATGAGGATAATAAAGATAGCTAATATGAATCTGAGTAAAAAAAACTTAAGAGAAAAAGAGTTTCATAATAAACTTCATTCCGGTTCTAAGGGCCGAAAAGAAAATATTTTTTATAAAGCATTGTCTAATTTGACTGATGATTTTGACAATTTTATAAAAGAAAATTCAAACGATAAAGTTGTACTAGATTTTGGTTGTGGAGTAGGATCTATCACAGAACAGGTCGCAAATTTTAAACCATTAAGATTAGTTGGGGCAGACATATCTGACGTATCAATTAAAAAAGCAAAGGAAAAAGCAAAAGAACAAAACTTAAATATAGAATATAGGGTTGAAAACTGTGAAAATTTGAATATTAACTCAAATACTTTTGACCTAATATATGGAACAGGAATTTTGCATCATTTACATTTAAAGGATGCAATTACTGAAATTAATAGATTGTTAAAACAGAATGGAAGCATGTTATTTATAGAACCATTAGGAACAAATCCTTTTATAAATTTATATAGAAAATTTACTCCAGGCTCTAGATCAAAAGACGAATTACCTTTTGTTTATAAGGATTTCAAGTTTTTAAAGGAAAAATTTGGAGATCTGACTATAAAATATTATGGATTTTTTACTTTAATATTTTGCTTTTTGTACCGTTCTCCTAAAAAAAACAAAATTTATAAAGTTCTTGCTTTCTTAGATGAAATTTTATTCAAGATAAAATTTTTTAGATTTTTAGCTTGGTCAGTTTTAATTATTGCAAAGAAAAATTAAGCCGCATTTTTTTTTCTTACTAAATTCTGATAACTCGCATTAAGTGATGTGATTGTGCTACAAACTTTAAAGTTGTATTTATCTATTTGAGAAACGGGAGTAATCTCTGCCGCTGTCCCAGTTAAAAAACATCCTACAAAATTTTTCATCTCTTCTGGAGCTATTTTTCTCTCAATTACTTTAATATTTTTTAATTTAGCAATTGCTATTACAGAACGTCTTGTAATGCCGTCTAAAAATGAATCTGGAACTGGAGTATGTAATTCATTTTCTGAATTTTTAAAAAAAATATTTGCACCTGTTGCTTCAGCTATATTTCCTTCGTGATCTAGCATTAAAGAATCTGCAAAACCTTTGCTTTCAGCTTCGTGTTTTGAAAGAGTGCAGATCATATATAATCCTGCCGCTTTAGTATCCCATGGAACTGAATTTGGAGACGGCCTTCTCCAAGATGAAATATTTAATTTAATTCCTTCAATTTTTAATTTTGGATCAAAATACGATCCCCATTCCCAAGCTGCAATGGCAACGTGAATCTTATTTTTTTGTGCTGATACAGCCATCATCTCACTTCCACGCCAGATGACTGGCCTAACATATCCATCTTTAACTTTTTGAATGTTAACAATTTTTTTACATGCAAGATTTATTTGATCTATAGAATATGGAATTACGATACCCATTCTTTTTGCAGAATAAAATAATCTTTTAGTGTGTTCTTCTAATTTGAATATTTCACCATCATATATTCTTTCACCTTCAAAAACACAGCTTGCGTAGTGTAGCCCGTGATTTAATACGTGTATATTGGCGTCAGCCCAATTGACCGACTCACCGTTAAACCAAATTTTACCTGCTCTTTTATCGTAGGGTATAGATTCCATAAAAATTTAATATATCTATTTTTTAGTTATAAAAAAGTATATTTCTTAATATAATAAGTCAATATGACTTACCAATTATGAAAGATTTACTATACCTTAAAGATGAGCAAATTAAAGATTTCATTCAACTTCTTTTTTATGCTTATAGAGAAACATTCTCAGATCCTAAAGAAATACTATCAAAAAAATCTTTTGGGCCAGCTCATTTAAGAGCTTTAAATCTTATTGAGAGAAACCCAGGTATTAGTCTCGGAGAAATAATGTTTAAATTAAAAATAACTAAACAGAGCTTAAATAGAGTTTTAAGAGAACTTTTGCATGCAAAAATGATTAAACAAATTAAAGATGATGATGACACTAGAAGAAAAAATATTTATTTGGACAAAGAGGGCAAATTTTTTTTTGATAAAGTTTATGAGTCTCAAAAAAAAAGGATATTTTATGCGCTTAAAAACTCTGACCCAAAATCAGTAATTCAATTTAAAGAAGTTTTAAACAAAATCGTAAATGGCGCTTGATAAAACACATATATTAGTTGTTGATGATGACGATAGAATAAGAGAACTTATTAAAGAATATTTAATAGAAAAAAATTTTATAGTTTCATCGGCAAGTGACGCCGCTAAAGCAAAGATAAAACTTTCTTTTTTTAAATATGACTTAATTGTTTTAGATGTAATGATGCCTGGACAAGATGGTTTTGAATTGACTAAAGAAATTAAAAAGAAAGATAATACTCCAATAATTTTATTAACTGCTAAAGGTGAAGTTGAGAACAGAATAGAAGGTCTTGAACTTGGGGCTGATGATTATCTTGGAAAACCTTTTGAACCAAAAGAATTATTATTAAGAATAAAAAATATAATTTCTAAAAGTAAAAAAATTAATTTAAATAAAACAAGCTATATTGGAAAAGCTAGCATAGATCTCAATAAAATGTCCATAAAACTTGGGGGAAAAACAAGTAGTTTAAATATAGCTGAAAAAAAGGTATTGACTGAAATGCTTTCTAATCCAGGAAAAACATATTCAAGATCTCAGATAGGCCTGATTTCTAATATTACTCAAGAAAGATCTATTGACGTTATGATAACAAGGTTAAGACAAAAAATCGAATTAAATCCAAAAAATCCAAAATATTTACAAACTATTAGAGGTGCAGGATATGTTCTCTGGACTGAATAAATTTATCAAAATAATTCTACCTAAAGGTTTATTTTATAGGTCGCTAATAATTGTTGCTGCACCAATAATAATTTTACAAGTAATAATGACTGTAGTCTTTTTTGATAGTATTTGGATAAAGGCTAATAAAGGAATGACAAAATCTCTAGTTGCAGAAATAAAAACACTTCATGACGTCTACAACAATGATAAAGAGAATATAGACTATTTAACTGATAGCTATAAAAATAACTTTAATTTTGAAATAGATGTGAGCGAGGGATATTTGCCACAAATAAGTGGAGAAAGAAGATTTAGTCCAATGGATAGATCTTTGAGGAGAGAATTAAAATCTGTATTTGGAAATAGTAATTATTGGTTTTCAAGCTTTAAGTATAAAAATGCTGTTGAAATAAAAATTAGAACTGGCAAAGAAATTATAACTTTTCTCGCACCAAAACAAAAAATCTCAACTTCTTCTGTTAGAATATTTATTTTATGGCTTATTTTTCCTTCTTTAATTTTGGTTCTTATAGCAATAGTTTTTTTAAAAAACCAAACAAGACCAATAATTAATCTAGCTAAAGCTGCAGAACGGTTTGGCAAAGGCGATTATGTAAATGAATTTAGGCCTTCTGGAGCCTTAGAAATTAGAAAAGCCTCTTATGAATTCGACAGAATGGCAAAAAGAATTAACAGGCATTTAAATCAAAGATCAGAAATGCTTTCTGGTATTAGTCACGATCTTAGAACTCCACTTACAAGACTTAAACTTCAATTAGCTATGATAAATCAAAAAGAAATATCAAAAAAAATGTCTGACGATATTGATGAAATGGAAAAAATGCTAAATGATTACCTTCATTTTGCAAAAAGTCAAACTCAAGAAACAACGGTAGCAATAAATGTTAATCATTTTTTTAATGAAATTGCAAAAAGCTCTAATCCGACTAATTTAACCTCTAATATAGATGATAAGATTATTCTTGTAGCAAGAAAAATTGCATTGAAAAGATGTTTTCATAATTTAATTCAAAATGGACTTTCTTATGGCAAGAATGTTTATATTAATTTAAGTAATACAACTAATTGGTTGATTGTTCTAATTGAAGATGATGGTCCTGGAATACCAGAAGATGAATATAAAAATGTTTTTAAACCGTTTTATAGACTAGATAAAAGTAGAAGTTTAAACACATCTGGTGTCGGATTGGGACTTTCAATTTCAGAGGATATAATTATATCACACGGCGGCACTATACAACTTGGAAAAGGGAAATATTCGGGCCTACAAGTTAAGGTGTCTTTACCTTTTTAATTTTTTATTTTTTTTAAGTTTTTTAATTAAATTTTCTTGCCTTATTACTATTTTTTTTAAAATTTCAAATTCTTCTCTACTTACTAAATCAAATTTATCAATTAAATCATCTTTTTTAAACTTAATGCTAGTTAAGATTTCTTTTTTTAAATCTTGTGAAGAAAGGATTCCATTTTCTACAAAGCTTGATAGTAATTTTATTAGTTTTTCTGAATTACTCATAATATATCTTATTTGATAAGAAAATATTTATCAATTATGTTATAAAAGACTTTATGTATTTTCATAATTTAGATCCTATTTTAGTTGATTTTGGCTTTATAGCTATAAGATGGTACTCTTTAGCTTATATTGCAGGAATTTTACTGGGCTGGGGTTTTGCGAGAAAAATTATAAACCATAGATTAAATTTTTCAATAAATTTAAAAGATCTAGACAATTTAATATCTTGGCTAATAATATCTATCATCATCGGGGGGAGACTTGGCTATGTTTTGTTTTATAATTTAGAGTTTTATATAAATAATTTTTTTGATATTTTTAAAATCTGGGAAGGTGGAATGTCATTCCACGGGGCATTAATTGGAGTTATTATTTCGATTTATTTTTTTTCAATTAAATATAATCTAAACACCTTGGTTTTATTAGATATCATCGCTTGCGTAGCCCCAATTGGTTTATTTTTTGGAAGAATTGCCAATTTTATTAATGGAGAATTATACGGCAAGCCTACAGAAATATTTTGGTCTGTAATTTTTCCCCTAGTTGATAATACTCCTCGGCACCCTTCGCAACTATATGAAGCTATATTAGAGGGACTTATAATTTTTATCTTTTTAAATATAATTGTTTTTAGAAAAAACTATAAAATTGGGACCTGTTCTTTTTTGTTTTTAACTTTATACGGTTTGTTCAGGGTGTTTTCAGAAATTTTTAGAGAACCAGATGAGCAAGTAGGCTATATATTTGAACATATTAGTATGGGTTCTTTTTTAAGTATAATAATGCTTTTAATTGGAGTTACACTTTTTATAAGATTAAATAAGAATGAGATCAAATAATAAATATTTTCAAAAATCAAAAAAGATTCCTATTGATAAATTTTTTTTAGATGTTCTTTATAATAAAAAATTTGGCTATTACTCCTGCCAATACCCTTTTGATAAAAAAGGTGATTTTGTAACAGCTCCTTCTATTTCTTTTTTATTTAGTGAAATGATTGCGATATGGCTAGTGTCATGCTGGATATCTTTCAAAAAACCGAATAACTTTAATATTATTGAATTGGGACCGGGTAACGGAGAGTTGAGCAAGATTTTGCACAAAACAATAAAAAAATTTCCAGATGTTTACAAATCTTCTAATTTTTATCTTTATGAAAAAAGTAATTTTTTAAAAAATATACAAAAAAAAAAATTAATAAATAAAAAATTTCAATGGATATCTAGTTTTGAAAAAATTAGAAAAGGTCCGACAATTTTTATAGGAAATGAGTTTTTTGACGCTATACCTATCAAACAATTTACTAGGAAAAAAGGTGTAATTTTTGAAGAACATGTCTTTCTTAATAAAAAAAATAAAATAGAGAGAATTCACATAAAAGCTAAACCTAAAGAAATCAAAGAATTAAAAAAGTTTAGTATTTTAGATAAAATAAGGTTTATAGAATTTCCAAAATTGGGCCTCAAATTACTTAAGACTATTACAAAAAAAATTAAAAAGAGTAATGGTGGCATTCTCTTAATTGACTATGGTTACATCGAGCAAAATAATTATAATACGCTACAATCTGTCAGAAAACATAAAAAAAATAATATATTTTTTAACCTTGGTAATGCGGACGTAACATCGCTTGTAAATTTTACCCTTTTAAAAAATTTTTTTAAAAAAGAAAAATTATCAGTAAAAAACGTAGTAACTCAGAGTTTTTTTTTAAAAAAAATTGGCATTATAAATAGAGCTGAAATTCTCAGCACAAAAATGAGTTTTAAAGAAAAATCAGATTTATACTTTAGGTTAAAAAGGCTGTTAAGCTCAAGCCATATGGGAGAGTTATTTAAAGTAATTTTTGCCTGTAAAGCAACAAAAACAAAAATAATAGGATTTGATTAATGTATTTTTCTAAGGAACTTAATAAATTTGAAAATATCAAACATCATTTTTTTTCAAGAAATAATGGTTTTTCAAAAGAGATCTATAAAAGTTTAAATTGTGGAAAAGGATCAATGGATAAAAAAGAAGATGTTTCCAAAAACTTGCAATATGTGTCTGAATATATTGGTGTTAAAAATAAAAACTTAATCTTAATGAATCAAACTCATAGCAACAAAGTTACTGTAATAAATCAAAAAAATAAAGAAGATGGCGTACATAATTCAGATGCAATAATTACACAAATTAGAGGTCTTGCTTTAGGTGTTTTAACTGCTGACTGTGTTCCAGTGCTTTTGTACGATAAAAAAAATGAAATAATTGGTTGCGTGCATGCCGGATGGAAAGGATCTATATCTGGAGTTATTATGAATACTTTAAATGAATTCAGAAACATTAACCCTAACAATGAGGTAATTGCTTGTATGGGACCTTGTATTGGCAAAAATAGTTATGAGGTAGATTCATTTTTTTTTGAACAATTTATTCTAGAATCAAAAAACAATTCTTCTTTTTTTTTAAAGAAAAATGAACAGAAATTTCTTTTCCATATACGAGGGTATGTTAACAAGAAGCTAAAAGAAGGTGGAGTCAAAGTTGTAGATAATATTGATTTAGATACATTTACTGACACAAATAACTTTTTTAGCTACAGAAGGTCCCAAAAATTAAGAGAGAAAGACTATGGAAGATGTATTTCAACAATATGTTTGAAAACTTAAAAAAATAATTGTATAAGTAATTAAATTCATGAAAATTTTATCTGGCACTAGCAACCCTAAGCTTAGTAAGGATATCTCTAAACAACTTAAACTTAAGCTTGTTAACACGAACATTAAAAGATTTTCTGATGGGGAAATTTATATTGAGATAAATGAAAACATTAGAGGAAATAGTGTTTTTGTAATACAATCAACTTCTAATCCTGCTAATGATAATCTAATGGAGTTGTTGTTAGTAATAGATGCTTTAAGGAGATCTTCAGCAAAAAATATAACAGCTGTGATTCCATACTACGGTTATGCTAGGCAAGATCGTAAAGTTGCTCCTAGAACATCTATATCTGCAAAAGTAGTTGCTAATTTACTTACAAATGCAGGAGCTAGCAGAATTGTAACTGTAGACCTTCATGCAGGACAAATTCAAGGTTTTTTTGACATGCCAGTAGATAATTTATTTACCACTCCTTTGTTTGCAAAATATATTAAAAGAAAGTTTAAAAACAAAAATTTAATTTGTGTTTCTCCTGATGTTGGTGGGGTTCAGAGAACAAGAGGTTTGGCAACAAGAATAAAAGCAGATTTAGCCATAATAGACAAAAGAAGACCGGCGCCAGGAAAATCACAAGTTATGAATATTATTGGTAACGTCAAAGGTAAAACATGTATTATTGTAGATGATATTATTGACAGTGGCGGAACAATTGTAAACGCTGTTGAGGCATTAAAGAAAAATGGTGCTGTAGATGTTTATGTATTTATTACACATGCAGTATTAAGTGGTGACGCAGTTGCTAAAATAAAAAAATCAAAAATAAAAAAGTTAATCATTACTGACACGATAGATAACGGTCAAAAAATAAAAAATAACAACAAAATTGAGGTTTTATCAATTTCTTCACTAATGGCAGAGGCCATCAAAAGAATATCCAACTCAAATTCAGTGTCAGATTTATTCAATTAATACTTGTTTTATTATTAAAGTAGAGTTATATAGCTCATCCAAAAAATTTTGATGAATAATTTAAAAGCAATTAAAAGAGAGAGTACTACAACTGGGCAAGTAAAAAAGCTACGGGCAGAAGGATTCATTCCAGCTATATTGTATGGAGGTACAAATCCAAATGCTAAAATCTCTATTTCAAAAAAATTAATAACAAATATATTAAATAATGACTCATTCCTCTCTACAGTTTTAGAACTGGATATAGACGGAAAAAAAGAAAAAGTTTTACCAAGAGAAGTGGCTTATCATGTTGTGTCTGATGAACCTATACATGTAGATTTCATGAGAATAGTTGCAGGAGCAAAAATCATAATAGAAATTCCAGTTCAATTCAAAAATAATGAAGATTGCCCGGGCCTAAAGAGAGGTGGCGTTTTAAACATAGTTAGAAGAAAGGTTGAATTAAAGTGTCCAGCGGATAAAATTCCGAAGGATATAATCATTGACTTAGCTGGTCTCGAAATTGGAACAAGTATTAAAATATCTTCAGTCAAACTTCCAGAAAATGTTTCACCTACAATTTTAGATAGAGATTTTGTTATTGCAACAGTTGCAGCTCCTACAATTGTTAAAGAACCAGAGAAACCAACGGCTGAAAGCGGTGAGACAGAAGTTGGAGCTAGCGGTGAAACAGCGGCAGCAGCCGGTGAGGAAACAGGCGCTGCTAAAGAAGGTGATGCTGCAAAAAAAGATGATAAAGGAAAAGATCAAGCTGCTGAAAAAAAACCAGCTGCAGAAAAAAAAACCACTGAAAAGAAATAATTAATATGCTTCTACTTGTTGGATTAGGTAATCCAGGACCTAATAGTTCGAACAATCGTCACAATATAGGATTTAAAATTATAGACGCTATTAATCAACATTTTAAACTATCTAAACAAAAACCAAAATTTAAAGGACTTTTAACAACCGGAAACATTGAAACCAAAAAGGTGTATGCCGTTAAACCTTTAACTTTTATGAATAATTCAGGCACTGCTATTAAAGAATTAATGGATTATTTTAAAATTGACGCTAAGGACGTAATTGTTTTTCATGATGACTTGGATATTGACTTTGGAAAAATTAAAACTAAATTCGGTGGAAGTAGCGCGGGTCATAATGGAATTGAGTCGATAGATAAGTTTATTGGCAAAGAGTACTCAAGAGTTAGAATTGGAATTGGTCATCCTAAAGAAAAGAAGAAAGTAAATAATCACGTACTTGAAGATTTTAAGGACGATGAAGAAGAAAAAATAAAAGAAATAACAGATAATATTATTAAATCCATACCTGTGCTTATCGAAAAAAAAATTGATTTGTTTTCAAGCAAAGTTAATCAAAATCTCAATGGGATTTAAATGCGGAATTGTTGGGCTTCCAAATGTAGGCAAGTCAACTTTATTTAATGCTCTAACAGCATCAAAAAATGCGGAGGCAGCTAACTTTCCTTTCTGCACAATCGACCCAAACATAGGTGTAGTTGACGTTAAAGATACAAGACTGGACAAATTATCAGAACTATCTAAATCAAAAAAAAAAATTTATACCAATATCACTTTTGTAGATATTGCTGGCTTAGTTAAAGGCGCATCGAAAGGTGAAGGTCTCGGAAATAAATTTTTATCTCATATAAGAGAAGTTGATGCAATTATTCATTTAGTTAGATGTTTTGAATCTGAAAAAATTACCCATGTAAGCTCAGAAATTAATCCTCACAATGATCTAGAAACTATTAAAACTGAAATTTTACTTGCAGATATTGATATAATTCAAAAAAAACTTGAAAAAGGAAAAAAAAAATTACTTAAACCTTCAGAGGTAGAAATTTTAGAGAAGAAAATTAAATCTTTAAATATTGGCTCTGACAGATCGTCAGAAACAGAGGAAGAAGAAAAATTTCTACAATCAATTGGATTACTAAGCACCAAACCTAAGATAATAGTCTGCAATGTTGATGAAAATAGTGTATCGAATGGTAATAAATTTACTAATTCTATAAAAGAAAAATATCCCAATGAAAAAGTTGTTATTATTTGTGCAGATATTGAAGATCAAATAATGGGATTGGACAAAGACGAAAGACAAACTTTTATGAAAGATATTGGTTTGAATAAAACAGGTTTAAATCAATTAATTAAAGAAGGATACGATCTCCTAAATCTTGATACTTTTTTTACCTCTGGGCCAGAAGAAAGTAGGGCATGGACTATAAAAAAAAATACTCTCGCACCAAAAGCAGCAAGTGTTATTCATACAGACTTTGAGAAAAACTTCATAAGAGCTGAAACAGTAACATGCGATGATTTTATTAAACATGGTAGTGCTGAAAAATGTAAAGAAATCGGAAAGTTGAGAATTGAAGGTAAAGATTATACAGTCAAAGACGGTGATGTATTATACTTCAGAGTCAATCCTTGACCATATCTTTTTCATGCTTAAATAAACTAAGATAGTCAATAATATTAAATAAATAATTACTTTCACACCAGTTTTATGCCTTTCTTCAAGTTCGGGTTCAGCAGTCCAAGATAAAAATGTAGTTACATCTTTTGCCATTTGGTCCACTGTTGCATTTGTTCCATCAGAATACTCAACTATATCTTCCGATAAAGGAGCTGACATTTTTATTTTATTTCCAATCATATATTTGTTGTAATAAACTCCATCATCTAAAACCATTCCTGCAGGCGGCTCTTCGTATCCCATTAATACAGAATAAATATAGTTAGAACCACCTGGCCTTGCTTTAACTAAAACCGACATGTCTGGAGGGTAAGCTCCACCATTAGCTGCAGTGGATGCATTTACATTAGGATATGGGCTTTTAAATTTATCTGACGGTCTTCCTGGTCTCGTAAACATTTCACCCTGACTATCAGGCCCATCATCGATCTCTATACTGGCTGCTATTGCCTTAACCTCAAGCTCAGAAAATTCTGGGCCGCCTGACTCGCCTAAGTTTCTGTAGCTTAAATATTGCATCGAATGACAAGAAGAGCAGACCTCTTTGTAAATTTGAAACCCTCTTTGTAATGAAGCTCTGTCAAACTTTCCAGTTAAACCTTTGAAGCTCCAATCAACTTTTAATAATTCACCCTGCTCTGCACTTTTTAACGGGTTAATAAAAGCAAATATTAAGATTAAAATTAGTATAAGCTTTTTAAAATTATATTTTATCATTAACTTTCTTTGCCATAGATGCTTCTAATCCACCTGACAGTACCGGCTCGGATATACTCATTGGAATAGTGTCAGTTTTTTCGAATATACCGACCACTGGTAAAACTACTATAAAATGTAAAAAATAATAAATAGTACCTACCCTTGCTAAAACTAAATAAATTCCTTCAGCTGGCATGGCCCCCATGTAACCAAGCATTAAAACATCAACTATAAAAATCCAATAGAATTGTCTGTATATTGGTCTAAATACGGCTGATCTAACTTTTGATGTATCTAACCACGGAAGAATAAAAAGAATCAATATTGCTCCAAACATTAATATTACTCCACCTAATTTATCAGGTACCGATCTTAAGATCGCATAGAAAGGCAACAAGTACCACTCAGGAACAATATGAGCTGGCGTAACTAAGGGGTTGGCAGGAATATAATTATCAGAGTGCCCTAAAACATTAGGTGCAAAAAATACAAATCCTGCAAAAATAATTGTGAACATTAGTAATGCAAAAGCATCTTTTATGGTTATGTACGGATGAAAAGGCACGGTATCTTTAGAGGGTTTTTTAATATCTATTCCTACTGGATTATTATTTCCAGGTACATGTAAAGCCCAGATATGTAATACTACTAAGCCTAAAATTAAAAATGGTATCAAATAATGTAAACTAAAAAATCTATTCAAAGTAGGGTTATCAACTGAATAAGCTCCCCACAACCAAACTGTAATACTTTCGCCCACTAAAGGTATAGCGCTAAATAAATTTGTTATGACGGTGGCACCCCAAAAACTCATCTGTCCCCAGGGCAAAACATAACCCATGAATGCGGCAGCCATCATCAATACGTAAATCATTAAACCAATAATCCAGATTACTTC
>TARA_B110000211_G_scaffold192176_1_pt1 | contig 14626 bp, 11 predicted proteins | sample TARA_B110000211 | Tara Oceans TARA_B110000211 (sample SAMEA4397516) | marine metagenome | biome: Polar Biome; feature: [DCM] deep chlorophyll maximum layer (ENVO:01000326); material: water (ENVO:00002006), including particulate matter (ENVO:01000060) such as... | depth 30 m
TTCAAGATCTGATCCTGAATTTGTTATGCCAACAATGAAATAAAAGGAGAAAAATGAAAAAAAAAATAACTTTAATTGGTGCTGGACAGATCGGTGGAACATTAGCACATTTAATAGCTTTAAAAGAAATAGGAGATGTAGTGTTATTTGATGTAGCGGCAGGGATAGCTAAAGGTAAAGCTTTAGATATAGCTCAATCTTCTCCAGTTAATGGATTTAACATCAATTTATCAGGAACAGATAGTTATGAAGATACTAAAAGCTCTGACGTAATAATTATTACAGCAGGTGTACCGAGAAAACCCGGAATGACAAGGGATGATTTGCTTGGAATTAATTTAAAAATTATAAAACAAGTAGCGGAAGGAATTAAAAATACTTCTCCTGACGCATTCGTTATATGTATAACCAACCCGTTAGACGTAATAGTAATGGCTTTACAAAAATATTCAGGCATGCCTAAAAATAAAGTTGTAGGTATGGCAGGGATACTAGACTCTTCAAGGTTTATATATTTTCTATCACAAGAATTAAATATATCTGTGAGCAAAATTAAATCTTTAGTTTTGGGTGGTCACGGAGATAGCATGGTGGCAATGGTTAATCATACAATAGTTGATGGAAAAAATTTAAAATCTTTAATTAAAGAAGGAAAAATTACAGAAGATAGATTAAACGAGATTATAGATAGAACTAAAAAAGGTGGAGCAGAAATTGTTAAATATCTAGAAAAAGGTTCTGCATTTTATGCGCCAGCTGCGTCAGGTGTTGAAATGGCTGAAAGTTATTTAAAAAATTTAAAGAAAGAATTACCTTGTGCGGTTCATTTAGACGGCCATTACGGTTTTAAAGATATTTATGCTGGAGTTCCTGTAATAATAGGCGAAAAAGGTGTTGAAAAAATAATTGAACTTGAACTTGATGTTAATGAAAAAACTAATTTTGATAAATCAATAAAATCAGTTCAAGAATTATTTGATGCAGCAAAAAAAATTGATCAAAGTCTTGAATAAAATAATTACAAAAAATTATTTATTAAAATTAAGTTTTTTTTTAATTGCTATTAACGCTTTATGCATATCAACGTATTCTGGTTATAAAGGTATACTTCCAATTGATAGTTTTTTAATTTTTAATAGTGGATATAATGTAATCAATAACATTCACCCATTTAAAGATTATTGGTCAATTACAGGACCACTTTTAGATTATCTTCAAGCATTATTTTTTGTTGTAATGGGTGTTAACTGGCATGCATATGTCCTTCATGCATCTTTAATAAATGTAATATTATCTTTAACCGTTTTTTATTTATTTATAAATTTAAACATAAAATTAATTTATTCATTATTATACTCAATCAGTATAGGTGTGTTAGCTTACACATCCATAGGAACACCTTTTGTCGATCACCATGCAGCTATTTTTTCAACTATTTCAGTTAGTTTTGCAATAATAGCATTAAATTCGAATAGAGAAAAATTTTGGTTTGTATCAGCAATCTTTTTAACCTTTTCTTTCTTTTCAAAACAAATCCCATCAGTTTATTTGTTTTTTTTTTTATTTTTTATTTTATTAATAAAACTAATTTTCATTAAAAAAGATAAAAGCATAATTTATTTTATTATTGGTAGTACCACAGGAACCGCAATTTTTCTCACAATTTTTTTATTTTTTCAAATACCTTTGAAAGAATTTTTAATTCAATACATTTATTATCCAAATAGTATTGGAGAAAACAGAACAAAAAATTTAAATTTAAATTTTAAAAACTCAATAATGCAATTTAAATTTATATACATAGCACTGCTACCAATGGTTACTGGCCTTCTTGCCTTAAAAAAAAAAGAAATCAAACTTAACAATAAAATAGATCTTTTAGTGTTATTCATGATCTCAGGAAGTATTTTTATTTTTATCTACACCCAACTATTAACAAAAAATCAAGTTTTAATTTTTTTTTTAATACCATGGATCTTAGGTCTTTCTCATTATTATTTATCAAAATATTATAACAAAAAATTTAATATTTATATTTTAATGTTCTTATTAATAATAACTACTATTAAATATCATATCCGGTTTAATGAAGAAAAAAAATTTATGGATTTTATAAAAACAGATTTTAAAAGAAGTATAAATGCAAAAATTTTAGACGAAAGGTTAAACGGATTAAACTGGATAACACCAAAATATTCTAAAAATCCGATGTATGAATTAAATTTATTAAAACAAACAAAAAAAATTATTAGACAAGATCAAGAGAACAAAATTATTATAACAGATTATTTAATTTTGCCAGCAATTATTGGAAATACTAAATATGCTCCTAATAAATGGTTTGATGAACAAAGTGTGCCAAAAAAAAGAAACATTTATTTTAATAATTATAAAATTTTTTTTAATGATAATTTAAAAAAACAAGAGATAAAAAATATATATATAGTGGGCGGGGATAAAAAATATATTTCTTTTTTGAAAATTTTTGGAGACAGAAAGTGCACAAATTATAAAAAATTAAATGAAATTACAATTAAACTTTCAATTAAAAAATGTAAAATATGAATGAAATAAAAAGAAAAAAACTTGATTTAGTGGTTATTGGAAGTGGACTATCTGCGTTAAACTTTATTGACACATACTTAGATAAATATAAAAAAGTACACTTAATCTCACCTGTAAACATAAAAGAAAAAAATATTTTAAAAAATACAATTAAAAGAATTTTACCAGCTCAAATGAAAAGAGAAGAAGGAGATGTTGAAAAATATTTTAAATATAATAATTTTAATTTGGATAAAAATTGTAAAGCTATTGGAGCTTTGAATAGAGGAGGTTTATCAAATTATTGGGGTTTGCAAATGGACAATGTATTTTACAATGATCAAAATAGATTAACAAAAAAAATTTTTGATCAAATAAACGAAAACTTTGTTCTTTTTCTTAAAAAATATCATTTAGTTGGACAGTTTAAAATTAATAACAAAATCGTATATAAAAATGATTATAATATACCAGTTTTTCTAAAAGAATTAATTTATTTAAATAATAACAATTTTGAATGTGAAAAACCAATACTAGCCTTTATTGCAAAAAATCTAAAAAAAAAAAATATAAATAATATAAAAGAAATTAATTCAAAATTTACGGCAAAAAACTTTATAAAAACAATTAAGCAAAAAGGTAGTATTATTTTTCATAATTTCTATGTCAAAAAAATTAAAAAAAAAAATAATCAAATAGAAATATTATGTAGTGATAACGAAAAAGAAGAAATTTTTCTCGCTAATAAAGTAATTTTTGCATCAGGTACAATAGCAACAACAAAAATAATTATAGATTTTTTAAAAATTAAAAAAGAGATTAAAATTAAACATCATCAGAGATTACTAAGTGTATACTTAGGGAGAAATTCCATAAATTATAAATTAAAATTTACTCCTTCATTGCTACAAATCATAGATAAATCAAAAAAATATACTGCAGATTTGAGACCTGGAAACAAAATGATTACTGACTCAATAATAGATGCATATCCTCTTTTTAAGCCTATTAAGTTTTTTTTAAATTTAATGAAGAATAGGATGATATTTTCTAATATTTTACTCAACTCTGAATTTAGCAATATCTACATGAAAAAAAAAGGTATCTCTACTCAAATTTACAGTAAAAAAAGTAAAGTAGAAAAATTTTTAGGAGACAAAAATTATAAAGTATTTAAATTTCTTTTTAACAGCAAAATAATATTTCCATTTTATAAAACATTGTACCCAGGTCCCGGAGCTGATTACCATTATTTTGGAACCATACCTTTTCACAAAAAGGGTAAATTGTCAGTTAACGAAAAATGCCAACTAAAAAATAATAAAAATATATATATTGTGGATGGGTCAATATTTAATTTTAAAAGAAATAAATACCCATTGGGTTTCATAATTGCGAATGCAAGAAGGATAGGAAAATTGTTATAAAGATGAGTATTTTTAGAATTCATTTATATTTAAAATTATATTTTTTTATTAAATCTTTATTTATAAGGAATAAAAATTTTAAGAACTATATCTGTAAAAAATTCACAAAATTCACAAATAAAAAATATTCAGAGGTTGTAAGTCAATTAAGAGTAGGATTTTATTTAGTCTTAAAATATTTGAAAAAAAAGGAGCCTCAAAAAAAGGAAATAATAGTAAGCTCATATAATTTGGCAGAAATGGTAAATATTTGTAGTAATTTTAATCTTAAAATTATTTATCCAAAATTAAATAAAAATTTGTTCTTAGACCCAGAAGATTTAAAAAAAAAAATAAATAAAAATACATTAGCTGTTGTAGTAACAAATATTTTTAACAACTATAATGATATAATTAATATAAAAAAAATTTGTAATAAAACTAAAATCCCTTTAATTGAAGATAATGCAATTTATTTTGGAAATTATTATAAGAGAGGAAAAGAAAAAATATATACAGGAAGTTTCGGCGACTATTCATTACATAGTTTTAATATAATGAAAAACATAAGTGCAATGTATGGTGGTTTAGTTTCATCAAATAATAAGGATTTTTTTATTTTTTTAGAAAATGAGCTTAAAACATTTAAAAAATTTCCATTTATAAAATACTTATTTCAGTGCGTAATATTCTTAGTATTAAAAATAATATCAATAAAATTAATATATAAATATAGCTATCTTCCATTAATAAAATCAGCTCATATAAAAAAAAATTCATTTTTATTAAAATTTATATACCCAAGTCTTAAATTTAAAAAAACTAAAATACCAAAAAATTATTTTACTAAAATTAATGATCTTTCAATTAAAATGATATGGTTACAATTAAAAGATATTAAAAATTTTCAATATTTTGAAAAGCAGAGAGAAATGACCAACAGATATTATTTTGAAAAATTAAAAAAAAAAAATATAAATGGTATAAAACTATTCGAATTGAAAACTCCAAGCTTTCAAAATTATAATGGTTATCCAATAATAGTTAAAAACAAATACAAAATTTCGAATTATTTGTTTAGTCAAGGCATTGAAACTAAGACAATACATTATGTTGATTGTCAAAAAATTTTTAATAAAAAATTTAAAGGTAATAAAAAATTCTTATATCAAGAAAACATTTTGTGTTTGCCGAATAATAGAAAAATTACAAAAGATTACGTTGATTTAATAGTTTTCAAAATAGCAAAATTTTATAGCTAAAATCTAAATTTTTTTAATTAAAATTGACATGAATTTAGGAAAACGTATTAATATTCCGAATTGTTTAAATTTTAGTCTTTTTGTGTAAAAACTCTTAGATCTTTTATTATCTGTTTCACATGTAATAGTTTTTGAATTTTTTTGAATTTTCTTAATAATTGCGTTTAAAAATTTATAACCCAATCCTATAGACTGATAATTTGTGTGGATAGCAAGCATATTTAGGTTAGTTGTTTCATAAAATATTTTTTTTTTATATTTGGGTACGAAAAATTTATCTATTTTTAATAAGGATAAAGCGGCATTTAATATTGTATTAAATTTTAGATTTACTATTAAATCCAAAAGAAATGTTAAAATAAGAGAATTAAATTCTTGTTGCATATATTTAAATTTTTTAGAAATAATTGCATACCCGATAATTTTTTCTGAATGCTTCAAAACAAATAAATTAATTTTTTTTGAGAGAATAGTATTTTTAAGAAATAAATATTTTTTATCAAATGATAAAGAAGATATTATTGATGTGTTATTTTCAGAACTAATTATAGAGATAATCTGATCAATTTCTTTTTTTTTTATTTTTTTATTTATTTCTTTAATTTTAAAAGATTTCATTAAACTAGATTTTTTCAATAGATTTTATTAAATCTAATGAAGTATTAAAATCTTTTTGTTTATTAGTAATATAAGTTAATAAAATAACTAAATAATAAATTATTAAAATAGATGAAAATAAAATATTTAAATATATAAATTTAATTTTAACAAAAGAAAATAAAGCCAGATAGATAACAAACATTATGCTTAATCGATTTAGAAATACAGCATTAACTCTTAATGCGTGATTAACAAGACCACTAAGAGACAGTTTAGATTTACCTAACATTCTTATTTTTCTAGGTGCGTAAACTTTTAATATAACACAGTTGATCGCTACACATGCTGAAAAAGCTAACCATGACTTATCATTTTTTAGGATTTGTTTAATATTTTTTGAAAGAAAAGAAGAATAATTTCCAAATGAAATCCATTTTAAGGTGAAAAAAAATGTAACTAATTTATGAAAGAAATATAAAGATTTAAAAATTAATTTTTCTTGTCGTTTTGTTCTACTAGAAACTATTACCTTATCAGGATTATCAGAGGCATTTTTTATCATTAAAGGTATTTGGCTTACATCATCTTCGCCATCAGAATCTAGAATAGTAACTATTTTTGTATTATTAAAACTTTTGGATATATATTTTAATCCAATTGATATTGCTTTTTGGCTACCAACATTTTCTTTCAGATTTAAAATGGTTATTTCATCTATGTTAGATAATCTATTAAAGGTATTATGACTTGTTTTTGATAAATCATTTACAACAATGATTGTTCCATACCGGTTAAGTTTTTTAAGATTATCATTAATTTGATCAAGTACTTTTTTTAAGGAATCCCAATCATTGTATAATGGTAGTAAAAATATAAGATTGTTCAATTGATTTTACTTTATTTAATTTTTAATTCTAATTTAATTTTATTAAAAAATTCACGTAATAATATTGCATCCTGGTCATTTAAATAATTTTCTTTTTTTAATCCATTTTTAATTTCATCTCTCAATTTGTCTCTAATATATTCAATGTTTTCTGTCGATGTGATATTGTTAATTTTAGACTCAAACTCCTTAATTTTTACACCTAAAGTTAGGTGATAAAAAATAAATATAAAAACAAATGTAATTAGTGATTTATAAAAGAAAATTTTCATAATTATTTTTTTTTGTAAATTCTATAAATTACCAAGTCATCAATCATAAGTTTGTAAATTTCAGTAAAATTTAAAGGTATATCATATTTTTTATCTTTGGTTTTATCAACTTCTGAAATATTATTTGTATAAATATATTCTGCTTCGTTAAAATTTTGCCCAACTATATTGAGATATTTTTTATTTTTTTCATCAATAGATTCCAAATTTCTATGCAAAGATGACCATGAAGCTACACCAATATTTATTTTTTCTCCTTTTTCAGAATGGTTTAAAATCCAGATCAAAGCGTTTTTACCAGATATAGCGCTATGATCTATCTCAAAGTTATTTTTGTATTTTGCGCTTAGGATACTTGAAAAATATAATCCTTGAAAAGGATGATAAAGAAATATTTTATAAAAATTAAAAATAATAAAACTTGTAATAGTTATTTTAAAAATAAAATTTATTTTATTTCTTTTAAATTTACGTGATATATAAAAAATAAAAAAAGTTGCAATATATACAATAAAAATATTTAAAAAAAAGGCATATCGCCAAGAATTGACCAATGTTATATTAAATAAAATAAAAACAAAAAAGATTGCATTAAAATTTATGAATATAAAAAGATCTTTTTTTTCTTTAAGAGTCCTCCATAAGTCAAATTTGTTATTTCTCAGTTTTTCAAAAGTAATTAAACGATTTATTAATCTTAAAAATAATATACAGAAACCTGATATAAATAAAAAAGAATTTATTATAGGTGATGAAATTATTATCCAGGTTGGTAAATACGAGTAGGGCATATAATTTGCATCAATATAGTTACCCTTAAAAAAAATTTTAAAATGTGGGGTGATAGAGGATAAATTTGAAAAAATTTGAATAAAATTTTGTATTGGATTTCCCCATAGGTATGGCCATGAGATATATAAAAAAAAAATAGTTAAGACAAGATAAGAAAAATATTTGTAAATAAAAATTATTTCACCTTTATTAGATATAATAGAAAATAAATAAAACATTAAAAAAGAAATTGGTAAATAAATTCCTAAAATTCTTGTTTGAATACATGCTGCAGAAAAAAAGGAAAACAAAACTAAATCTGTAATTTTTTTTTTAGAAATGAATTCAAAGCAATAAAATATTGCTATGCATGACAATGAAAGAAAAATTATATCTTTTGAATTGTAAAAACTTTCACCATAAATTCTGGGTGAAAATAAAAAAAGTAATGTACCCAACAAGCTGGAATATCTATCAAATCTATTAATTAAAATCTTATAAAAAAAGATTGATCCAACAAAAAAGTATAAGAAGTTTAAAAAATGTCTAAAATTATAAATATCACTTGTGCTTTTAAAATTAAAAAAAATTTCAAAATAAGCAGCGGGTAAGTCAAAAAGTATTCCATAAAAATTAAACTTATTTATATCACTTAGTGAAAAATCTTTTATTGTTAATATTTTTTGCGAAACTAAATATTTAAAATTCACAAGGTCTGTAAATTCTAATAAGTAGTTCAGCCAAAAAAAGCCATTAAGTCTTTGAAATTTTTCATCAACTGAAATTCCATAGTCTTCAAAAGTATTTATTCCTAAAATAAAGAAAAAAATGAAAACTAAAGAAACTAAAATTTCATGGTAATTTTTTTTTATAAAAATCATCTTATTAATATCTTAATTAAAAATTGATTGTTTTATATATTAGTAAAAAATTAGATAATTAAAAGAAATTGATAATATATATTAAATAACTAGTGAATTAATTGATTTTTTATGTATATACATTGATATAATGAACATTCACGAACATCAAGCTAAACAAATTTTAAAAGAATTTGGTGCACCAGTATCAAACGGTATTGTGATTTATTCAGTTAGTAGCATCAAAAAAGAAATAGTAAAATTAAAAAGTAAAGAGTTTGTTTTAAAAGCACAAATTCATGCAGGCGGTAGAGGAAAAGCTGGAGGAGTCATGCTTATAAAAAATGTTTCTGACTTAGAAAAAGAAGCCAAAAAATTGATGGGAAAGATCCTGGTAACTCATCAAACAGGGCCAGAAGGCAAAGAAGTTAAAAGGCTATATATTGAAGAAGCCTCAGAAATTTCAAAAGAATTTTATTTATCATGTTTAATTGACAGGCAATCTTCTAAGATTGCATTTATAAGCAGTACAGAAGGTGGGATGGATATAGAAAAAGTTGCATCAGAAACACCTAAAAAAATTATAACACATAAAATAGAACTCAAGAATGAAGGCCCAAATAAAGAAGAAATTGACAATATAATTTCTGTATTTAATTTTAAAGAAAAACAAATAGAAGTTGCATCAAAGCTAATTAAGTCACTTTATAAAATAATTTTAGAAAAAGATGCGAATTTAATTGAAATCAATCCTCTGATTATAACTAAAGATAAACAAATTGTCTGCTTGGATGCGAAAATGAATTTTGATGATAATGCTATTTTTAGAAGACCTGAAATTCTTAAACTAAGAGATTTAAATGAAGAAGATCCAATTGAAATTAAAGCAAGCAAACATGATCTGGCTTACATAAAACTAAACGGCTCTATAGGATGTATGGTAAATGGTGCAGGACTTGCTATGGCAACAATGGATATTATTAAACTTTACGGCAAGGAACCTGCTAATTTTTTGGATGTAGGAGGAGGAGCTTCTAAAGAAAAAGTTGCAGCAGCTTTTAAATTAATTTTGTCAGACAAAAATGTAAAAGGAATTTTAATTAATATATTTGGTGGAATAATGAGATGTGATGTTCTTGCTCAAGGTGTAGTTGACGCAGCTAAAGAAATAAATTTATCAATCCCATTAGTTGTGAGGTTAGCTGGCACAAACTTTAAAGAAGGAAAAGAAATATTAGATAAATCAAATTTAAAAATATTATCTGCATCAGATTTAAATGATGCGGCAAAAAAAATTGTTGAGGCAATTAAATAAATGTCAGTACTAGTTAATAAAAATACAAAAGTAATTTGTCAAGGTTTTACCGGAACACACGGTACATTTCACTCTGAGCAAGCACTTAAGTATGGAACAAAATTAGTTGGTGGAGTAACGCCTAGAAAAGGTGGACAAAAACATCTCAATCTTCCTGTCTTTAATACTGTTCAAGAAGCCAAAGAAAAAACTTTAGCAAACGCAACAATGATATATGTCCCACCAAAATTTGCAGGTGATGCAATTATTGAAGCGATCGAAGCAAAAGTAGAGCTAATTGTTTGCATAACTGAGGGAATTCCTATTTTAGATATGCTAAAAGTAAAACAAGTTTTGAAGAAAAGCAGATCCAGGTTAATTGGTCCAAACTGCCCAGGCATCATAACTCCTGAAGAATGTAAGATTGGTATTATGCCAGGCAATATTCACAAAAAAGGAACAGTTGGTATAGTGTCAAGATCTGGAACATTGACTTATGAAGCTGTAGCTCAAACCTCCGCAAATGGAATGGGTCAATCCACGTGTATTGGGATCGGTGGAGATCCTATTAATGGTACAAATTTTATAGATTGTTTAGAGTTGTTTTTAAAAGATGACGAAACTAAATCAATTGTAATGATAGGTGAGATTGGTGGAACAGCAGAAGAGGAAGCTGCTGAATTTCTTAAAAGAGAGAAGAAGAAAAAACCTATGGTTGGTTTTATAGCAGGTTTAACCGCACCACCAGGAAGAAGAATGGGACACGCAGGGGCAATCATATCGGGTGGAAAAGGTGGAGCAGAAGATAAGATAGAAATGATGCAATCAGCAGGCATAACAGTATCTAAATCACCCGCTGATATTGGAAAAACTCTCTTTCAAAAACTAAATGGTTGATTTTTATTAATTTGTGTTAAAATTAATTTTTAATGTCTTCATCCGATAATAATATAACCTATAAAAAGACCTCTTTTTTAGCAGGTGTAAATTCTGAATTTATCACCGAATTTTACGCGGACTATATTTATGACCCAAGTTCTTTGCCAAATAGTTGGAGAAGTTTTTTTGAGGGACTAAGTGAAAACGAAAAATTAATTTATAATGATATTAAAGGGCCAAGTTGGTCGCCAGAAAAAAAATTAAAAAAAATAAAATTTCCAAAAGAATTAACTAAAGAAGAAGATGTTAATATTACAAATATAAATATAGATAGCGCTAAACAAGCATCTAAAGACTCTGTTCGAGCCATTATGTTAATAAGAGCTTATAGAATAAGAGGTCACTTAATTGCTAACTTAGATCCTCTTTTAATTCAGAAAAAAAAAGAACACCCTGAATTAAAACCAGAGACATATGGATTTGAAAGAAAAGATTATAATAGAAAAATATTTTTAGATGGCGTTTTAGGTCTACAGTATGCAGATCTAAATCAAATATTAGAAATTCTTAAAAAAACTTATTCTGCAAAGATAGGGTATGAGTTTATGCACATGGGTGATCCAGAAGAAAAATCCTGGATAAGAGATAGAATTGAAGGGCCAGAAAAAGATATCATTTTCACGGAGAATGGAAAAAAAGCAATTTTGAATAAGATTATTCAAGCAGAAGGGTTTGAAAAGTATCTTCATGTAAAATTTGTTGGAACAAAAAGATTTGGCTTAGATGGTGGAGAATCATTAATTCCTGCACTGGAACAAATAATAAAAAAAGGTGGTAATTTAGGAGCTAAAGAAATTAAAATAGGTATGCCTCATAGAGGTAGATTAAATGTTTTAGCAAATGTAATGGGAAAACCATTTAAAGCTATTTTCAGTGAATTTTTTGGCAAAACAGCAATCACCAATAAAAGTTTTGAAGGGGATGTTAAATATCATTTAGGAGCGTCTTCCAATAGAGAATTTGATGGAAACTCTGTTCACATAAGTTTAACTGACAACCCATCTCATTTAGAGGCAGTAAACCCTGTTGTTTTAGGTCAGGTTAGAGCAAAACAATTTTTTCATAAAGATAAAGATAGAAAAAAAGTTATTCCAGTTTTAATGCACGGTGATGCAGCATTTGCCGGACAAGGAATTGTAGCAGAGTGTTTTGCAATGTCAGGTTTACCCGGACACAATATAGGGGGTACAATTCATATAATTGTTAATAACCAAATAGGATTTACTACTGCCCCAAGATTTGCACGATCCTCTCCATACCCGTCCGATGTCGCTAAAATTGCTCAAGCTCCAATCTTTCATGTTAACGGTGACGATCCTGAAGCTGTTGTTCATTGCGCTAAAATAGCAACCGAGTATAGACAGAAATTTAATAGAGACGTTGTTATCGACATGGTTTGTTACAGAAGATTTGGTCATAATGAAGGAGATGAACCTTCATTTACACAGCCAATTATGTATAAAAAAATTAAAGCTCATCCATCAACACTTTCAATTTATGGCAAAAAATTGAGTGAAGAAGGACTAACGACAGAAAGCGAATTACAAAAAGAAAAAATAAATTTTAAAGGCTTTTTAGAAAAGGAGTTTGTGTCATCTAAAAGTTACAAGTCAGAATTAAAATGGTTTGATGGAGCTTGGTCTAGATTTAAACCAGGCCTTGGAAAAGACAAAAGAGGCGCAAGTGGTGTTGACAAGAAAATATTAATAGATATTGGGAAAAAAATTTCAAAAATCCCTAATAATTTTAATGTGCATAAAACCTTAAAGAAGATATTTGATTTAAGGCTCAAAGCTTTAGAAGAAGGTAAGACAATTGATTGGACCACAGCAGAAAGTTTAGCATTTGGAGCTTTGCTTACAGAAGGGTTTTCAGTTAGATTATCTGGCCAAGACTCTGGAAGAGGTACTTTCAGTCAAAGACATGCTGTTTTAAGAAATCAGGATAGTCATGAAAGGTATATTCCACTAAACAATATTTCAAAAAACCAAAAGAAATTAGAGATTATAGATAGTTTACTTTCTGAATTTGCAGTTTTAGGTTTTGAATTTGGGTACTCTTTATCTGAGCCAGAGACCTTAGTTTTATGGGAAGCACAATTTGGAGATTTTGCTAATGGTGCACAAGTTATAATTGATCAATTTATTGCATCTGGAGAGTCCAAATGGGGAAGAGCTAGTGGTTTAGTCTTGTTACTTCCACATGGCTATGAAGGTCAGGGACCAGAACATTCATCTGCAAGGTTAGAAAGATTTTTACAACTATGCGCTAGAGAAAATATTCAAGTAGTTAACTGTACAACTCCATCTAATTACTTTCACGTCTTACGGCGACAAATGCATAGAGAATTCAGAAAACCATTAATTATTATGACGCCTAAATCATTATTAAGACATAAAAAATGTGTTTCAAATATTTCAGAGTTTTCAGTTCAAAAAACTTTCCACAGGGTACTAGAGGAAGATTCATTCTCAAAAGTTGAAAATTTATTAGAACTTAAAAAAAAGGATAATAAAATTAAAAAAGTCGTTCTGTGTTCAGGTAAAATCTATTACGATTTAATAGAAGCAAAAGAAAAATTAAAAAATTACAAAGTTACATTCATTCGAATTGAACAACTCTATCCTTTTCCAGTAAAAACTTTAGCAAATATTTTAAAGAGATATAAAAAAGCTGAATTCATTTGGTGTCAAGAGGAACCTAAAAATATGGGAGCATGGAATACAGTGAGAAATTATATTGATAGAACATTAGAAATGATTAATTTAGCTGATATTTCAGTAAAATATGTGGGTAGAAAAGCTTCTGCGTCTACTGCGACTGGAAATCTAAACAAACATCTTGCACAACAAAAAGAAATATTAGAAAAGATACTAAAAGATTAAATGTCAGAAAAAATTATAGTACCAACATTAGGTGAGTCAGTGACTGAGGCCACTGTATCTAAATGGCTTAAATCTCAAGGAGATGTAGTTATTGCAGATGAGCCAGTTGTTGAGCTAGAAACAGACAAAGTAAATGTTGAAGTTCCTTCCCCAAAAAACGGAGTGCTTGGAAGCATATCTGTTAAAGAAGGAGAGACAGTAAACGTAGGTTCATTACTGGGAACTGTTGACGGCGCTTCAATGAATCTAGAAAATACCTCAAAAGAATTAAAAAATTACGATCCTCCAAAAAAAATAGAAAAGAAGAAAGAACAAAAAGTTTTTGAAAAAGAAAAAGTTTTAAAACCAAAAAAAATTACAAGTAAAAAATTAATACCTGAATTGGAAGAGCCTTTGATATTAGATCAAGCTCACGAAGAAAAAATATTTGAAAAAAAAGAAAAAAATGTTTCACCCGCAGCAAGAAAAATGGCAGAGGAATCCAAAGTTGATTTAAGTAAAGTAGAAGGATCTGGAAAAAATGGTGTAATTCTAAAAGAAGATATTATGGGTTTAATGGGTTCCAAGCCTACTCCGGCTGAAAGAAAAATTAAATATGGTCCAGAGGAAAGAGTTAAGATGACTAGACTGAGATTAACAATTGCAAAAAGATTAAAAGAAGCTCAAGAAAATGCGGCAATGCTTACAACTTTTAATGAAGTCGATATGAGTGAAGTAATTTCAATGAGAAATCAGCATAAAGAAGAATTTCTAAACAACTATGAGGTTAAATTAGGATTCATGTCATTTTTTGTAAAAGCTTGCGTCATTGGTTTGAAAAACTATCCATCAATAAATGCTGAAATACAAGGGGAAGAAATCATTTATAAAAATTATTACAATATAAGTATAGCTGTTGGTACAGACA
>TARA_B110000211_G_scaffold234983_1_pt1 | contig 14571 bp, 11 predicted proteins | sample TARA_B110000211 | Tara Oceans TARA_B110000211 (sample SAMEA4397516) | marine metagenome | biome: Polar Biome; feature: [DCM] deep chlorophyll maximum layer (ENVO:01000326); material: water (ENVO:00002006), including particulate matter (ENVO:01000060) such as... | depth 30 m
GCGTGACAGGCCGGTATTCTAACCAACTGAACTACCACTCCACACGTTAATCGTTGCCTTCAACACATCTCGTTGAATGCGGCGGGAATAATACGGTTAAGATTCGATGCCGTCAACCTGTTTTTTTCATTCACTTGCCTATATGTCTAATTGATGAACAATCCGGCGTTTTTAACAGCGAAAATGGCAAATAAAATTGCATGACACTACTTTTATTTACTTTTTTTACGACGCATCAAGACAAATATAAGTGCAGCAATCGTGATCACTAAGGTATTTCCGGCAATAATATACCACAAGGTCGCTTGTTGCTTTTCAGCAATTTTTGTTTCTTGGGCCACTTTCTCTTGTAATAGCACTTCTTTTTGCTTCTCTGCTGCCATTTGTGCATCTTCAATCGTTTGAGCGCTACTTTGCCCAGACAATAATTTATTATCGCCATCGAGCGAAGGAACTAATGGCCCTCCTACTCGCTCAACATTAAAACTAAACTCAGGCACGGTTGCCCTGAACTCTCTACCGTTAGTTGTTTCGCCAAATACACTTATCTTTACTCTATGCACCCCTGGCTCAGTATAAGCAATATCATAAGTACGCTTTAGGCCTTTCCCTTCAAGCACAGAGAAAGACTCTACTTGTTTATCAGGAAATGTAACTTTACCTTGAATTAAGATACTGTCTGCGTCAACAAAGCTATTATTGATGGTAAATGTAACAACATGGGCGCTATTTTCATCTTCGGTGGTTTCTACCGATATTGTGATAGGGTTTTTTCGCACAATAATCGGGGTTTGTCGAAGCTCTCTCGTTGCCATCGGCATTTTAATAAGGTAAACCGGCTCCCACTCACCTGGCGCAAAGTCTAATTCAAACTCTCCGGTAAATAAGCTGTCATTAGCATGTTCATCTAAATCTCTACCGTCATCTCTAAAAGATGTGAGTTTAATCGGTTCAGCACCAAAATTATAAAAGTCAGCATTATTGGTACTGAAAAAATCAACATCAAGTACTAACACATCATTAAACAAAGGATTATTAATCGCGATGTCGCCGTTAAATAAGCGCCCTTCCATTTTTAGAGTTTCACCTTGTAAAACAATCTCTGGTAATGGCGTTACTTCTAACCTGACTTCTGAAATTACCATGATTTTACTATTAGGTTGTACTTCGCCGATAACTTGCCATGGGCCAATCATCGGCGATTTAATTTTAATCATGTCGTAAGTACGATCATCAAACCATTGCACTTTGTCTTTCGGTAAGTTGTTTATTTTAAGTTTTGAGCCATCCGGACGCACGAGAATAACGGGTTGAGTACCACTACGACGATAAAATAACATGGTTATTTCTTCAAGTTGCTCGTCAATACGAAAACGATTGTCAAAGTAAGGTATTTGATTGGTAATATTATCGCCAGCGTAATAATCAATCTCAGCTGGTGGTTGCTGAGCATGAATATGCAAACTAAATAATAGTGTCGCAATGAAGCTAAATAATGGTGTGCAAAAGCGTGATTGTTTTTTACATAGCGTAAGTTTTGTCGTTATTTTTAACGCTGTTATTTTTTCCATAGCGGCTCAGCCCCTTTTTCGGCAACAATAGCTAAACGATTCTCATGTGCTATTAGTTCATCGGCTGTTGCAGCTAAAACCTTTAATTTAGGACGGTTTTTATCAACTCTACGAATGGCATTAGCATCTTCAGCTTGGCTATCACCAGACTGTAAGTTCAAAGTTGCCTGTTTACGGGTCATTTCAATGTAAACAAACGCCAATAACTGAGCATCTATTAAGGCACCATGATAGGTACGATCAATTAATTTATCGACTTTATAAAAACGCGCTAAATAGTCTAAAGTTTTTGGTGAGCCAAATTCATCTTTTGCAACTTTCAAGGTATCGGTAATGCTACAAATATCCTCAGTTTTTGGCAGGCCGGGGATCATCGAAAACTCGTGATCCATAAAGCCAACATCAAACTTAGCATTATGAATAACTAAACGTGCTCCTTTAATGAAATCAACAAACTCTTGACCAATTTGTTCAAATACTGGCTTATCATACAAAAATTCATCGGTTATACCATGAATATCAATAACCTCTTGGTCCATCACCATTTGCATACCATGAGCCATTGGTTTGATGTAAACATGATAGCTTCGACCTGTAAGTTGTCGATTAACCATTTCTACACAACCAATTTCAACAATACGATGCCCTTCTCGTGGGTTAATACCAGTAGTTTCTGTATCAAGTACGATCAGTCGCTCGTCTTGTCTGTTTTCTTCAATCAATGTTTAACCCTTTAATGTTTAATTTTGCTTTATCTATACGCTAATACACGAAACTTATTTTTCAGGCAATGCTTCTGGAAACTCTGCAATGTTAATGGTAAATCTTTTGCTCTTTACTATATAGCTAACAGCAGCTATAACCAACGAGCAATGAACTAGCAACCACGTTATCGATTGTAAATGCCAAATAAAAGCCCCCAACACCCCAATTAATAAGTCAAATACTAGTGCAACAATGAGTAATATTTTACATTTTTTCCAACAAATACGTACCCAAGCTGATGCTGTTGGTCGCCGCAAGCTTAAAATTAGAACAATAAACAAGCCAATAACACCAGAAACTAAGTTTAAATAAAATAATGCTGTTTGCGGATAAATCCACTGAATAAAACCAACATGATCACGCATATTGGTCACTGACATAATCCAAATAATATAAGCGCGCAAAATAAACAGTAAGATAAAATAAATTCCAGGTGCTAATTTCAAGCAATCAAAATTATCAAAGTGTTTCGGTAGGTAATTAGCGTATGAGTTAGTCGACATAAGCTGTTATTTATCACTTGTTTCTGATCTGATGTTTTTTTCTGCTGTTAAGTTCGAATATTTTACAGCGCGCTCATGTTCTAAGTATTCTTGCCCTAAAGTAATCGCTCGTACCGCTTTAGAGTTAAATTCTCGACGATATAAGGTATAAACAACAAACAAACTGGCTAAAATAAACATCAGCGGATGAAAAAACCAGCATAGTGCCGCCATAGAAAAGTAATAAGATCGTAAGCCAAAATTATAAGAATGCGCGGCGCGGTCTTGCACTATTGCCATTTGCTCAGCATATTTTTGCAGGTTTTTATTTCGCCCTGTTCGATCAAATGGACAAGCGCCTATCATGACATTAACAAAGCCATATTGTCGCATTGACCAAGTAAATTGAAAAAACGCCATAACAAAAATAAGGGTCAGTAAACTTAATTTCACTTGGATCAAAGCGTGGTTAGGAAACTCTGTAAACGGAATTGAAGCAATTACTGACTCTAGGCGCTCAACTTGAGCAAACAAGGTTAAAACACCAGCTAAAATTAATAGGGTAGAAGAGGCAAAAAAGGTTATGTTGCGCTCTAAATTCGCCAATAGCGCGGCTTCTCCTACTCGCACATCACGGCTAATAACTTCATACATCCAGTGAATTCGATGTTGGTGTAAGCATCTAGCGACGCAATTCGTTGTTTTTGCTTTCTTACGTGCAAACTCGGTATAACCAAGCCAACAAACAATAAAACAGCTTAGCGCGATCACATCAAGTACAGAAAATGGCATAGTATTTATTAGGTCTTTTCATAATTAACAACGATAAAGTTATTATGCTCTAGAAAATTTTAACATTCGAGTGATTAATAGTGATATTTACTAATAATGCAGATAAATGGCAGTTAGCCACACACTATAAAGTGCCTATAGCTTGTACGAAAACCTGACTATTGATGATTTTTTGTTACAAAGTTAACAATATATTGCCATTTATTATCAAATTTGTAACAATTTGCAAAAAATAATTATCCTTACCGTAGAATAAGTTACGTTATAAACGGAATAAAATAATAACATTGGAGTGGTAAATTTGAAGTTTAGTAATAGTGGCTTACCTGCACTCGCCACCGCACTTATGCTGTTCATAAACCCCTGTATTGCCCAAGATACTTCTATTAATTTAGCTCAATTGAATATCCCCCATGTTGAACTTGCACTTAACGTTGATGGGGAATTAAACGATGCGATATGGCAGCAAGCACTAGATATACCACTCAATATTGTTAATAGTCCATGGAACAACAAACCTAGTCCTGTTTCAACCACGGCAAAAGTTGTTGAAAATGGCGAGTTTCTCTACGTTGCTTTTATCGCACAAGATCCAAACCCTGAATTAATTCAGGGATTTCTAGGCGATAGAGACACACGTTGGGGTGATGACTTAGTGGGTTTTAAATTAGATACCTACAATAATCGTCGCTTAAATTACGAATTTTTTGTCAATCCTCACGGAGTACAGCACGACAGTATTGCAAATGAAATGACAGGAGATAGTGACTCTGCATGGGATGGTATTTGGGAATCTGCAGGCAAAATAACCGATGCAGGCTATCAAGTTGAGATTGCTATTCCTTATCATATTTTAAATTTTGCTGACAATAATGATATTAAAACCTGGGCCATGGAGCTTATTCGTTTATATCCTCGTGATACTCGTCTTCGTATTTCTCATATAGAGCTAGATCGTGATGACGCCTGCTGGTTGTGTCAAATTCCGGAAATAACGGGATTTAAAAATGCAAAAGCCAGCAAAAACATCATGCTAACCCCTACATTGGTGGCAAATAGGAATGAAAACAGAGCGTTTTATGTTGATAGTGAAGGAAAAAATAAAGTCACCGACTGGAAAAGTGAAAACGACTTTGACGCGGGTTTAGATTTACGTTGGGGAATTAATGCCAATACATTGTTAAATGTAACCGTTAACCCTGACTTTTCAAACGTTGAATCAGATGCCGGACAACTGAGTGTTAACAAAACGTTCTCTTTATTTTATGATGAAAAACGGCAGTTTTTCGTGGAAAATTCTGAGTATTTTTCCAGTAACTTTGACCTAGTTTATACTCGCAACATTGCTGATCCTGAATATGGCGCTAAGCTGACAGGTACGCGTGGCGATCATAGTTATGGTGCCTTTATCACTAATGACACGCAAACCAATATCATATTGCCAGGCAATACCGGCTCAGGGCTAATTTCATTAAGTGAACAAAGTGAATCAGGCGCAGTAAAATACCGTTATGATGTTAATGACAGTTTATCTGTAGGTGCCATAGGTACAATGCGTAAAACTGATAACTATCATAACTTTGTCTCAGGTATTGACTCAAAATATCGCTTAGATGATTCTAATACTTTTCAAGCACAAGTACTTTTTGCTGATACTCAAGACGCAGCAACCATGACGCTAAGTGGCATGGAAGAAACATTCACCGATCAGGCCTTTAAGCTTGAGTATCAACATGATTCTGAATATTGGCAAGTTGATGTTGAGCATCAAGAAATTGGTGAAAAGTTCCGAGCTGACTTAGGTTTTATGCCTAGAGCTGATTATAAAAAGACGGATGTCTCAGTTGACCGTTTACTGTATGGTGAACCTGAAAGCACTTGGCAAGAAATGCAGTTTTCTGGTCAATGGCAAATTTTACATAATGAAAACAACGAACTATTAGAACGTTCTGTTTCAAGTAGCTTTGCAATTGATGGCCCTATGCTGTCAAAATTCGATATTATGGTTGTTGCTGCTGACAAGGTAGGCTTACGTCAGTACGAGCTAAACTCAAACTTACCCGTAGATAATAGCATTGACGGCAACACTCAACGTTTTAAAGAAAATCAAGCGGTTATCTACGGCTCAATACAACCTACAGCGCAACTATTAACTGAGGTTGAATTAACTTTAGGTGATAAAATTGATTACGTTAATAATCGCCTAGGTGATTATATTGAACTGTATTCTTACCTTAGTTATAACGTTAATAAGCATTTAGAGTTCGAGTTTTCTCATACCTATAGTGATTTAAGTACTGACAATACAAACGTTTTTACCGAAAATTTAACGGAATTGCGTGTTTCATATCAATTTAATATTAATAGCTATTTAAAATTTAACATTATCTACACAGATATAGATTTCAACTTAGATAATAACCCAGGTATTGATAGAGAGCTCAGTTCAGCAAAAAATAATATTTTATCAACTCAACTTATTTATGCTTATAAAATCAATCCTCAAACCGTGTTTTACTTAGGTTATTCTGACAATAGTTACCAAGATGATCGATTAAAAAGTTTAGAGCGTGGCCAACGCACCGTTTACAGTAAAATCAGTTATGCTTGGTTGCCATAATCAATAGTTTTATAGCACTAATTTAGTGCTATAAAATAGCAAACGCTTGCCTGTAAACCCTGCCGATGGAATCAATAGTTAATTAACAACTATTGATTCCAACCAAACAAAACAAAATAAAACAAAACACAATCTACTACCAGTCACTTAACTCGTACTTTGCTGTTTAATTTGTAGGGGTTACTGGCTTATTTAGCGCCTATATTACTCAACTTGCTTCATGATCATTAACCACAATTGTGGCTGAAATTTTATCATGAATGGCTTGTCGGTTTGGATCCCAATAAATCTGCACAAAACCTAATAATCCAGTGGCAATACCTGCACCATAGCCACCATAACGTCCAAAACTATCCCAAATAGATAACGGTGTACCATCTAACTGAATGACACGAATATGAAATAGCCTTTTACCTGGCGTTTGACCGTGCCAAATAGCGGTAAACATTGTAAAGTAGAAAGCGGCCCAACCAAAGCCAATACCGAGATCTTCAATCAAACCTTGCAGCCAAGCAAAGCCCTTATAAACAGCATCATTGCTTGAGTTATCAACACTGGTATTCGCTTTACTTGTTTCATCTTCTGCACCAGTACTTAAGGTACTTGTATCTGCTAGGTTATCTTCGCTGTTTTGATCAATAGCGACGTTATTATTGCTAGCAGCAGTAAATTCAGTGTTTGCTGCAAGTGTTTGATTTTTTTGTTTGGCTTCAGTGCTGATGTACAACTGGCTCAGCGCTGTGTTTAATTTTTCAATATGCGAGCGACTTAAGCTTTCTCGCTCAGTAATATTTGTCACCAATAAAGTAATAAATTGCTCTGTTTGCTGAACTGACGGTGACTGTTCAATATAAGCGAGTAATAAATCTGCAGTTAATTTTTGCCAACATGCATATTCATCGCATTCACTCTGCGCTATGGCGATAGTTGCGGCAACTGACAACATACCTTTTACAACCCCTTGCTCATCATTATTTTCTCTGTCAAGTGACGCGATTGCACGCGTGCCAGACTGTTGACCTGCTTGTTCAACTTGCTTATTAAAATCGTCCATTTGGGAAAACATACTAGGTAAGGTTTCAAGTAACACAACAAAAACGATAAAAGCCCCAGTAAAACGAAGTAGCGTTTTTCTCAGTCCTGGCTTTTTGCCAAGCTTAGCTGCACGCTTTTTACTACCCAATTGAAATAATGTTATAGCAACCAAAATAGCCAGCAACTCACCGGGAGCGCCACTTAAAATTGCGACTAAACATAAATCGATTAGTAATGCCGCGCCCCGACGCCAAGGTACAGCAAGTGCAATACCAAATAACGATTGATCAATTTTAAATGCAAACGGGGTTAATATTTCACGAGTTTCTTCAGCAGATAACACCTGAGCTTTATTTTCTATGGTGATAGCGTCCGAATTATTTGTTATTTCAGCTACTTTTTTATGATTTGCATTGGCATTATCGCTCACTGTTGTTCCTTTATCACAAATATAAATGTATCAAAAATCTTGATAAATCTAACAATATCAATCATCTGCTAATACTTCAAACCTTTTGCTTACATCTATCAGTTTACTAAGTAATATGTGTGTTTGTGCAGTTTCCTGTATTTCAGTGCCTTGATTTTAATACCTTGGTAATTTAACTTTTACGGGCAGAAACTTTTTATTTTATTACCATTAACGCAACATCTATTCCTTTTTCGCATATAAGAGATCGAAATATCACTTCTTTTTTCGTCATAAAGCGTTAATCTAACTGCAAAGTGTTAGCTTAGCTGTGCTGTTCTTTCATTTAAGTCTCTGCTATAAAATGATAAGTCTGTACACTGTACAACCAAAAGCTCAACGGCTAATGCATGTAAATAATTAATACATCTGTATGACACTCACGCTCAATACGATGAAACAGGATTAAAAAATGTCTACTATATTCGAAGATAACTCAACAGCAATTGGTAATACCCCTCTCGTTAAACTTAACCGTATTGTTACTGGTGAAAACACAGCTAATATCTACGCAAAAATAGAAGCACGTAACCCTAGCTTCAGTGTTAAGTGTCGTATTGGTGCTAACATGATTTGGGATGCTGAGAAAAAAGGTCTACTAACTGCGGGTAAATCAATTGTTGAGCCAACTAGTGGTAATACGGGTATTGCTTTGGCATTTGTTGCTGCAGCACGTGGCTATGAAATCACTTTAACCATGCCAAATACTATGAGTTTAGAGCGCAGAAAACTATTGATCGCTTTAGGCGCAAAATTAGTATTAACCGATGGCGCGAAAGGCATGGGTGGTGCAATCGCTAAAGCACAAGAAATTAAAGATGCAGATCCAGAAAACGTAGTATTACTTGGTCAATTCGATAATCCTGCTAACCCTGAAATTCATGAAAAAACCACAGGCCCAGAAATTTGGCGAGACACTAAAGGCCATGTAGACTTCTTCGTTGCTGGTGTTGGTACCGGTGGTACTATTACAGGTACTAGTCGATACCTTAAAAGTGTTGCTGAGCACACCATCACCTCAGTTGCCGTTGAGCCAACAGATTCTCCTGTGATCACGCAGGCAATGGCAGGTCAAGAATTAAAACCAGGTCCTCATAAAATCCAAGGTATTGGTGCTGGCTTTATTCCTGGTAACTTAGACCTTTCTATTGTTGATGCTGTTGAACAAGTATCAAATGATGACTCTATGGCTATGGCACACCGTTTAATGAAAGAAGAAGGCATACTTGCTGGTATTTCTTCAGGTGCTGCAGTTCTTGCCGCTAAACGTATCGCAGAAAGACCAGAAAATGCCGGTAAGAATATTGTCGTTATTCTTCCTAGCTCTGCAGAGCGTTACCTTTCAAGTGCTTTGTTTTCTGATTCATTTACCGATGAAGAACTTGCACAATAGTTGACAAAACAAGATAAATACTGAGCTAGCAATTATGTTAGCTCGACGATAAAAGGCATGACTTACGCCAAGGGTTATGCCTTTTTTGTCACTAACGCCTCCTTCATCCCCTTATGTTTTACCTCCAGCCAAAAACCTCGAAAACCCAAAAAAAGCACATAAAACAGTTAAGTTCGAGCCAGCTCACTTTGGTCAGTATTCAAAAATAGCATTATAAATCCCCCCTCAATTATAGTCAGGCTCTAGTATTGCCCATAACGTTTGAGGTAACATGAGATTAACTTCACATACTTAACTATTAGCATATGAATTATTTAAAATTTATCACCTTAAGCCTTGTGCTTTTCTTAACGGCTTGTGGTGAAGAAGACAAAAATAAAATTAACAATGTAGACAACCCTGAGGTGGTCGCCATTGAATTCTTTAATGCACTGTATAATGAAAAGAATATACAAAAAGCGGCTTCAGTTTGCAGTCCGCAATTATCACGTATCATTTTGCATTATAAATCGCCAAAAGCCGTTGCAAGGCATTTATTCAATATGTCGTACGACAAGGTTGAGATAAAGCCTGATGATAGTGGTGTAAAAGTAAGGGAACAATTTAAAAATTCTGCGGTTATTACCGTATTTTTCGATGGTTACTACCACGATGATCATTTAAAAGATGTAAAACGACTATCATTAATTCAAATAGATAATAAATGGGTTATCGATAAAATCTTAAAAGATCCTTTTTAGATAATTTATCTATACGGTAACTAAAAACGGCGTCAATTATGACGCCGTTTTTAGTTGCCCCTTATCGCTATATTTCAATAAATAACAACGATATTGCTTAGCTTAATCATTGATAGTTTAATAGCCGATAGCTTTACCTTCACGACGGGGATCTGCGCCGCCTCTTAAATAGCCATTAGATATTTCAATCGCATGAATGCCACTATTTAAGTCTCGTACCATGACTTTATGTCCTTTTGCTTCTAATGCACTTTTAAGCTCTACTAGTTCAGTACCTTTTTCTAAAGTGGTCACTTTATTACGATTAGTTATATGCGGTAAACTAATGGCTGATTGTGGGTCAAGTTGCCAATCTAAGATTGCAATCATGGCTTGTGCGACATAATTAATAATGCGGCTACCGCCCGGAGAGCCAACAACCAATTTTAGCGAGTTGTCTTGATTAAATACCATCATTGGTGCCATCGAACTTCGCGGGCGCTTACCTGGCTCCAACCGATTTGCAACCCATTGCCCGTTTCTTTTCGGATCAAGAGAAAAGTCAGTCAATTGGTTATTAAGGATGAAGCCCTCAACCATCAATGCAGAGCCAAAACCCATTTCAACACTTGTGGTCATCGAAACGGCATTACCTTCTTGGTCTACAATAGAAATATGGCTAGTTGAAGGCAGTTCTAAAGCGTTATCATCTGCTTGCGCTACTGCCCCTTTAGGTATACCAGCTGTCGCTATGCCCATGTCTTTATCAAGATCAATTAACCTTGAACGTTGTGCCAAATACTGTTTATCAATCAGTCCTTGCGTTGGTACACTAACAAAACTGCTATCAGCAACATAACGGTTACGGTCAGCGAATGCTAAACGTGAGCTTTGGCTAAATAAGTGGGTAAACTGAGTATCAGCTATCGACATTTTTGCTATATCAAAGCGTTCAAGTTGACCTAGAATCTGAATAATAGCCAAACCACCTGAGCTTGGCGGCGCCATACCACAGACTTGATATTGTCGATAAGCGCCACAAATTGCTGGCTGTTCTTTAGCTTGATAATTTTTCATATCGGCTAATGTTAAACGCCCTGGCGCAATGGGTGAATTTTGCACTGCAGCAACAATTTTTTTCGCTACCCAACCTTGATAAAAAACCTCTACCCCTTGGGCAGCTATACTACGATATACCGCGGCAAGCTTTTTATTTTTCAATAGTTGCCCAGCTTTTACTGGCTCTCCATTAGGAAAGAAATAATTTTTAATCGTTGGTAATTTAGTTATACCAGGGTTAAATTCCATAGCGACAAGCTTTTCAAGTCGTGGTGAAACAATAAAGCCTTCTTCAGCCAATGTAATGGCATCTGCAAACAGTAGCGGCCATGGCAGCTTGCCATATTTATCATGCGCTTTTTTTAGCCCCGCTAAAACACCCGGCACGCCAACTGAACGTCCACCAACAACGGCATTTATCCAAGAAACCGCTTTACCATTCTCATCTAAAAACATATCTGTCGTTGACAAAGCCGGTGCCGTTTCTCTGCCGTCAAATGTGGTTAACGTTTGTTGCTTCTTATCCCAATGCAGCATAAAGGCGCCACCACCAATGCCTGATGATTGTGGCTCAACTAAGGTTAATACCAACTGCACAGCAATTGCCGCATCAACGGCACTACCACCCTGCTTAAGAATTTTATATCCTGCGTCACTCGCATAAGGATTTGCTGTGGCTACCATGGCATGTTTTGCAACAATGGTTTGCTTTTTAACCACACCGGTAGCCGCTTCTGGTTCGCGATCTTCTCGCTTTTCAGCAGGCTGCGCGGCAACTAAGACACTGCTAGAGATAAGCAGTAAATATATTAGCCCTTTAATGGCCGAATTTGACATGATATTCCTTAATTGAGAATTGAAGATAAGCTTAAACACCATTAGTATGACCTAATGCAAATAAAAATTAAATGGCTTTTGTCACGCGAATTAATCACTTAACAGGCTTAGTAAATGATTGTTGGAATTGATTAAATCGAATAAAACTGTTGAGTAAAACTTGATAAGTTTCGGTTTTATCTTCCAAAAAAGCTAAAGCATGACAACATGCCTCTAATGAGGATAGCGCGTTATCTTTTTTCGTACTTCTGATCTGATAAAGGCTGTTAATACCTTTGGGTAAAACAATATGTTGTAATTTATGCAAGCAGGAATTTAGCATAAACATACGATAAGCTTTTTTCCATGTACCATCGAGCAGGATGATACATTTAATACTGCTGAGATTGCCTCCGGCGCCTGACTCTGATTTTGCACTTAACACTCGTGCTTGCTCACTCGGATAAAGCAGCGCGATGTTGTCACCATAATGGGCTAAACGTTCTTTTAATCTTGAATTATTCTGAAAATTTTCACCAACAATAACTTCACAACGAGATAAAGACTGTTGTAATAAAGTCACCGTACCTTTACTTTGCTTAACTTCACTTGGATGTTGAAGAACAAGGACATCGATATGATTTGCAACATTAACTGCAAAAGCACAAATACATGCTTTCTCAGGCCGCTGGCATTGAAGACATAACGCTCTAGACATTGATTTTAAATAATTGAATTTACAATCGTTAAGTTTACGAAATTTTCTTTACAAATTTAAGCTATTTGTCACATTTATCAGATAATATTTCCTCTATTTAGCCTCTGCTCTTGACGCTGTAATCTCGTGTAATGTGATGTAATAGCGTTAAGATGGTTGCTCTACTATATTAAGATTTTTAGACCTTGTAGTTGCTAATTCAAGTAATCAACACTAATAGTTAAAGTGTACTTAAATGGTATCGGCTGAAATAACAATTTATCTGGACATAAATCAAGGTTTTAATTAGGAGTAGTTGTGCATAAAACCTATCAACACCAAACTGTCAACGATTCAGATAATACCCTGAATAATATCTTAGATGTTATTGTAGAAGGCGTTTGGGATTGGAATGGTAATACAAGAAGTGTTACTCGCAGTCCCAGCTGGTATCGTATGTTAGGTTACGATATTGCAGTCTTTAAAGATGATGTTTTTACTTGGGAAAATGTCATTCACCCGGAAGATTACCCAAGGGTAATGCATCAATTTGAGTCCTATCTAGCCGGTGAAATCAACCTTTATGAAGTCGAGTATCGTTGTAAAAAATCAGACGGAAGTTACTTATGGATTGTTGACCGGGGCGCTATTATCGAGAGAAACTCAGACGGTAGTGCTGCTCGAATGATCGGCGCACATCACAATATTCACGAACAAGTTATTGCCCAAAATGAACTAGCTAAACAAAACGCTCTGCTACAAGATGATCACTGGTCATTAGAAAAAATTATTGAACAAAAAACCCATGAATTAGCTGAAAAAAACGCGCAATTAGAAAGAAAAATCATTGAGATAGAATCAATGTCAAATACAGACCCTTTGACTAAGATAGCTAATCGAAAATTATTCGAAACAGAATTAAATAAAGAAATCATGCGCGCTGACCGTTACCAGCACCCCTTAACTTTAGCGATATTCGATATTGATAAATTTAAAGATATTAATGATAAATATGGTCACAAAGTTGGCGATGCTATCATTTGTGATATTTGCCAATTAGTCGAAAGCAATATTAGAGATGTAGACTTACTTGCCCGTTGGGGTGGTGATGAGTTTGTGATTATTTTTCCTGAACAATCACAACACCAAGCCCATTTAACCAGCGATAAACTTCGAGCCATAATCAACCAACATCAAATAGAACCTGATATTTTCGTTACTTGCAGCTTTGGCGTTGCGCAATATCAACCTGGTGATTCAATAAACGACTTATTTCAACGGGTCGACCATTTACTTTATGTCTCAAAAGAGCGCGGTAGAAATCAAGTATATTCTTAAAGAACATTATTCAACTATCTGTAGTGTGTTGCTACTAACCAAACAACCAATGGCATTATTTATTAGTTACTGTTGCACTAAGGGGCTTTTAAAGCTGACGGTTCTTTGTTAATTTTTCTTTTTTAACTTTTCTCAGTTAATTGGTCTCAGTTCAATTTTACAAGTTAAAGCCCTCAAGCATATGCTTTCAAACTTTGGTTTCTAAAGCTGCGCTCAACTGCTAAAGTGCCCAGTAATCTCATATATTTATATTCACGGCAAAAAGCCTACCACGACATGCTGCAATTAAAACCATTACCGATACAGATCACCCATAGTCTTGGCCCATTAGTTATTTTAACACTCGCTTTTATCGCGTTTTTTTTTGATGCTGAAATTTCTAATACGCTGATTTATAATCGAGAATTAGTTAATACTGGTGAAGTTTGGCGCTTAATTACCGGGCATTTTTTTCATTCAAATGGTAATCACTTTATGCTTAATAGTGCAGCTGTAGCATTATTATGGACTTTACATGGCCAATATTATCACTACAAAAACTATGGCTTTATTTTTATCTGCAGTGCCCTTATTTGTAGCTTGGGAATTCACTGGCTGTCATTAGACATTGCTTTGTATGTTGGCTTATCTGGCGTTCTGCATGGTTTTTTTGTTTGGGGTGCCCTGATGGATATAAAGCATAAAGAAAATACCGGGTATTTATTATTTATTGGCGTTATTTTAAAAATTGCCCATGAACAAATTTATGGCGCCAGCGCAGATGTAGAGTTATTGATCGGTGCAAGTGTTGCCACCGACGCCCATTTATATGGTGC
>TARA_B110000211_G_scaffold75101_1_pt1 | contig 14569 bp, 25 predicted proteins | sample TARA_B110000211 | Tara Oceans TARA_B110000211 (sample SAMEA4397516) | marine metagenome | biome: Polar Biome; feature: [DCM] deep chlorophyll maximum layer (ENVO:01000326); material: water (ENVO:00002006), including particulate matter (ENVO:01000060) such as... | depth 30 m
CCAAGTTGGATGTAATTACACTTCAATATGTTCTTCATACCATTGATAACATGGTATTAACCACACTACTGAACATAGTGCAAGAGGTAATGCAATACCTTGATAATAGTACATTGGGTCATCCGTAAAAATGTATAGAAAACTTAAGACAACTGGTTGATTAACTAGCCATCCAAAAAATGGCCGCAAGGCGACCTTAGTGGTTAGGAGCATAACGGCTCGCCCCAGTTACTATACTTAAGAAACTTATTCATTTTTTAATGCTAACCACACAAACAATTTATTAGAAAGATACCAAAATATTCTATCTATTTTGTTCAATACTTTCACCCATTGCTTCTAGGATTGCATCCCAATAATCCCAGTCTGTCATATTATTACACCTATCTTTTTAGCCAACCAAAACCAAAATCTGTTATACGTCATTATTATCCCAACCCTCATCAATTTCACCAAACCATTCAATGAAGGCTTTCCTCATCGTTGTGTCTGTCTTCCATCCACGCATGGTGTAGAAACTACACTGGTAGTTATTTAACTTTTTTCTTATCTTTCCTATAAAGTATAAAAATAGACTTTATTATTTTTTAAAAATGACATAAAAATTTTTGAAAAAAAAAGTAAGGGATGTGAATTATCTCCACAAACCCTTACAGTTTTTACATTCCCATATTTTAATTTTTTCATTAGAGCCAATTGCTTTAGCAATTAACCTACGAGGTATATTTTCTATTTTACAAAAAGGACAATCTATTTCAAGTGCCACCGTTTCTTCGCCTCTCTTCTGAAATAAGGTTTTCCATATATTCTTCTATTGAATCTTCAGAATATTTTGACCCTCCAAAAGCGGCAAAGAAAAGTAGTGACGTTCCTATAACAAATAGAGTCCATGCAACCCATTCTATTCCTGTAGCCATTACCATTCCACCTCCAATTTTTTAATTTCTTCTCCTTTATTAGAGAAACCTGATACTATCTTATTTTCTTGACCATGTTTCCATAAATCATAAACTAACTCACAATCTTTTAAACAATATTCTGCAACTTCTGCATATCTACCTTCTTTCCACGCAGTAGGTGCATCTGCACTATCCATTAGTTTTTCTGAATTAAGAGTATGTTGTACTAAATTATTTAGAGAATATCTTTCTCCATATGCTTTACTTAAAATGTGACTAGTATCTATATATGATTTAGTGTCATAATATTTCCCAATACAATATATATCTAATGCATTTTTAAGAACTGGTAAATCAAATCCTACTATGTTATGTCCTAATAGAATTCCACCGTCTTGATAATGGTTATCTAAATCATATTTAAGTTCAGAAATACTTTTAATAATTACTTCATCATCAATTAAACCATTTATATCTTTATCAATGTAAACAGTACCCTGTTCTCCATCCCAAGTACACACGGTTGATACTTTAAACATATGAGTATTATCCCAACCGCCTATTTCATAGGAATAATTTTTTGTTTCTATATCTAATGCTAGAACTTTACTCATTCTTTTTCCCCTGCAGTCCAAAGTTTAGTTACTTTATCATCTTTAGATTTCTTTGCATCGGGAATTTCTATTAGAGTTTGCTTTGTCATCCAAGCAACTATATGTTGTCCTCCACCGACAGTTATCATTGTAGATAATATCCATCCTTCACTTCCGTAAGTATTCAATGTTTCATTGATTAGTTTCGGGCCGTCACTGGTGTTAAACACCATGTATTTATGTTCATATTTGTTTGTCATTATTTCTCCTCCTTTAATTTAACGTATGATTTATGTCCTATTTTCTTTTGCTCAAATTCATTTAATATTTTTTGGAAATGTTTATAGATTGTTGAATCTCCTTTATTTGTTTTCTTTCTTACTTCACCAAATAATATTGTTTTGTTAACCCAATCATCCTTTGTTGTATTCTTTATAGATAAATACGCATCTTTAAAATCATCTGCTCCTGCTTTTTGTTCTAAACTCTGCCTTTTAACTCGCAGGGCTGAATCTAGCCACGATACGAGCGATTTATAACATTGTCGAACTAAAGACGATGCTTGCCGTACATTTTTAGCAGAAACTACATATCTTTTTCTTTCATCAGTTATACTAGGTGCTTCTGCTACGGCACACAATACAGACAATCTAGTTAGTGTTCCTAATAATCTAGTAATAAAATTTCCTGCAATTTCTAATACTTCCGGCCTACTATTAGATACATAGTTTCTCATAGCCAACCATTCATTTCTAAGTGCTTCTCTATATTCAGGTGCAAACGTTACTGTATTTTTAGGGTCACACCCTACTTCTTCGTATCTTTTCTTAAGTAAATCATATATTACTAACAAACTATTTGCATATTGTTTAATAGGTTTTTCTGAATCTATATATGTACCTACTTCATTGATAATACCTTCGCGTATTTCATCTTGAATTTCTTGTGGAACTTCCCAAATGTAAATTAACATTCTTTGCATTACACCTTTTTCTGCTATAACTTTAGTCAAATCCTTTGGAATATATGTTGTTGCATAAATACCACGTTGACAGTCACATTCTATCACTTCTCCGTCCTTTAATTTTTTACTTATTATTTGATTTTCTCCATGAATAGAGTTCATAAAAGTATTCAAATACATAACGACATTCTCTTTATGTTGACTTTGATTAAATACTCCCGAATATTCAAACTCATCATATACACATAGACCACTACCTTCTAATGCACCTTGTAAAACTACAGGAAGTTTCTCTCTCCTTGGTGGGCCATTTTCTTGTTCTACCATTGTGTCTTGCATATCAATTGACCCAATTAATGCCGCATCAGTAGTTTCTTTAACTGCGAATATATCAAATGGATTTTCTAATGATTCGGAATATGTAGCATTAATCATTTCAAATGTAAGTCTTGCTACCGGCCCAAAGAAATTATACATTTCTGATTTTCCCGTACCGGATGTCTGCATCCATAGAAAATGTATTCTTGTATCATCTTTTCTTCTACCCCCTGTTATTTGAACCATATTTTTACATAGTTCTCCTAATAAACAGAAATAAGAAATTGCCGCAGGTACATTGTTATGTTTAGATACTTCTACTGCACTTTTTACATACTGCTCTACTACTGCGGGAAGTTTGAGAACATCTGTTGATTTTCTTTCTTCTTCTGCAATTAGACCTTCAAAGTATAATCTATCGTCATCTTCATCATTATTATTATTATTATTTATATCCATTTATATCACCAATTTATTTTCAGAGTTTAAAGAATCTATAATTCTATTAGCAAGGACTTTACCAATACCATCTATTTCTTGTAATTCCTTTGATGAAGTTTCTCCTATCTCCATTATTGAACCATATTTTTTTATTAAAATTTTAGCCTTTGATTCACTTAAGCCTTTTATTGTTGTTAATATATCTATTCTTAAATCACTAGTACTTATTTTTTTATGTTTAATTAATCTAGGAACATAGATATCCCTATTTATTGGTTTCATTTTACATACTACTGCAATTATTTGTGCTGCATTTTCTTCTGTAGGACACCAAATTAAATTACAATCTGTATCTAATATAATTTTACCCATCGCTCCATAATATTTATTCTTAATAATTCTTTTTTGGTTAGTAAATGGTTTAGTTTTAACATTTTTCGCCCATTTACTATATCCATCTATAAAACTACCATAGACTATCACTAGATTATTATCATATGCTCTATCCATATTATCCATTTGATTCCACAATCTTTTATTTATTACTGATTGCAAGAAATCAAATGATGATTTTGCTTCAAAACATACATCTTGAAACACATAATCACCAATTTCTAACCATTCCTTTTTGAAAGGTATGTTCATATCTTTACATTTGTTAATAATGGATTCAGTTAATTCTGAATTTTCCCTACTATCAATAAGAAGTCTATCCATATTATTCTTCCTCTAATATTAGTTTTTGTAAATAAATTGCAAGGTCAAGAGCCTCTTCTTGGGCATGTATTAACCAATCTTTTTTACTTAAGTCAGTTCTTTCCATTGTTATATTGTATTTATTTCTTCCTAAGACTGCTCTTGCTTGTATTTTTTTCATTACTATATCTTCTATTTTACTCATTCGTGATACCTCCAACATTTTCCTACGCAATATCCTTGCGGAATTAAAGTTGATTGACAACCTGCCGCGTGATAGCCTTTATTTACAATCCCCGACACGTATCTTTCAGTTATATTTTCATCCCAATCTAACCATATTTCTTCACGGGATGCTATTATTTTTAATTCATTCATAATAGTTTTTGTTATTTCTTTCTTTTGTTCATTTTTTATATCTCTTTGACCTAAAGAGAGAACATCTCTATACCATTGTATTAGATATACTCTAGCAAAATGACTAGGGTTTTCTACGGTTATTGCATTATGCAGACATGGTAGAACTGGTATTCTTCCTAATGGTTTAGGAATATCTATTTCAATATCAGATGCTTCCATAGATTTAACTATGGGCCAATTAATTAAATTACCTTCATGTCTTGATGAAACAAGATTAGGTTTTTTTGCTAGTGTTAATATTTCCTCTAATGAATAATTTTTATCTAAAGGAATACAATAATACCCATCACTACTTAAATTCATTGAGTTAGCCAATCTACGAAGTCTATTAGTTTGTATGCCTGTTCTATCAAGGGTAGGATAATCAATAGCCATCTTGGTATAATACTGTTGAATGCATCTGATATCATCTACTACTTCACCATAGACTATCATATGAAAACCCTTCCCACTAAAGAAAGAATCAAATTTAATTCCTTCGTAACTATATTTCTTTCTTAATTTAAAGTAATCATCATATGCTTCCTGTATTGGTTTATCATGAGCATCTAAATCTAAAAACATCCTATCATATACTACTGATGATTCAATTTTTATATTATTATTAAAATCAATAAAATCATAAACTGTTGTATAGCAATTCATCTTACCGTTATATAAATTAAACCATCTTACGAATTCGGTTTTATTCTTCACTATCTTTCTCGGAAATTGTCTTGCGCCCTTTATGTGACTGCCCGACCATACTTCTCTTGGAAACTTCATTTATTTCATCCTCCTTATTTTTATTATTACCAAAATTTATATTTGCTTTGAGTAATTGTTCTTGTAGTATTTTTGCTACTTGTATTTTTATTTCTTCCATTACTATATTACTAAAAAATTTCCCAAACGAACATTCGTTATTAGCATAAGATATTGCCTTAGATACATCCCTTTCCCATACCATAGATAGTTTTTCTTTAGCATCTAACTGTGTATATATCTCTTCTGAGAACTCAGTTACTAGTTGACTCATGTTAGTTAAATCTGCAAACGTCCATTCTCTAGAACTTAAAATTTTTGCTACCTTATCTTTTAATTTTTCTTCTATCATTGTAAATCCTCTATTCTTTTTAATATTACTTTAATGTGACATTTATCACAACATTGTCCTTCAAATGGGTTAGCACTATGACCATATCCTTGTATTTCTTTTTTACAAAAAGTACATTTCATAACCAACTCGCCTCATCTGCTCCTTCACATATACCAAAATAACTACATGAAGCACATGTCCTTGCAAAATACTTTGTAGGAAATACTCCATTTTCATAGGCTTTTATAAGTTCCGCAATACCTGAAATTACTGCGGTAGTGCTAGACTTTTTTACTGGCTCTACATACATATAATTAGAGGCAGGATAATACCAAGCCCAATGAGACATGGGATTATTATTATCTAATCCAAATTCTTTTAATGTTTCTGTTTCTGCATTATCATATAATAATTTATAGAATGCCATTTCTTTTCTCATCATAGTTTTCTTGTAGTCTTTCCATAGACCAGTTTTTAATTCCATCGGAATATAGGCATTATTTTCCATAAATAATCTATCTACAATACCTTGAAGATGTACAACATAATCTCTTTTTAAAGGAAACTTTGCTACAGCATTTTTACCAATTGTAAATTTAGCGTTTAATAAAATTTCATTTCCTACTGGTAAAAACTCATTCAATGCATTTTCTTTTTTAGACTGTATGAATCTATTGGCTTCATAAATAGCCATTGTTTCATACATATCAGTATAGTCATCTATAGGATATAGACTATAACAATAGTTAACTAATTCTTCTTGTGATAAATCTTCTGCTTTGTTAATATCAAAATCATCAAAGAATGCTTCTCTTGCATTATGTACAATAGTACCTTTGTACATGGCTTCTGATGTATCTTGGGGTTTTCTATCAATATATGAAAACTCATACTTCTTCGGACACCATTGAAAAGAACCAAAAGAAGATTTCGTTATCTTCAAAATTGGTAAGTCTTTATTATCGTATGTATCTGCATTCCATTTATATGTATATTCATTTGTATTACTACTTCTTCTTGCCATTAAAACCAATCCTCTATTTCTTTTTGTCTTTTATCTTTACTAATATCCTTAGAATCCCAACCCATCGCATTGAAAATAGGTTCTGCTTTTTTAACTACAGTATTAGCATAATGTTTGTAGTCTACTGACCCATGTTTAATTATTAAATTGTTTAATTCTGCGATGGTATTTGCAGAAAAATACGAAGGTTCTGTTAGAACTTGATATATTGGGTGCATATATTTATCATTTACATAAGAAACCTTTACACAAATATATGAATCTGTAATAGGAATACTATTAGTAGAGTTATAAAAAATAATACCTTCTATTCCTGAACCTATAGATGGTCTTTTGCCTTCCAAAGTTTGAATATTCATTCTATTACAACATTTTTTAATCATTAAATCAAATAAACTTGATTTTCTAAAACAATTTACACACTTAACTTTAAATCTTTCTTCTTTATATCTACTACGTTTAGCAAGATTACCCAATTCTACTTTTCCCAACAGTACTTTGGAGTAAACATTGTTTAAATAAACAGTTATATCTTTTTTATTTCTACCGTTTACCCACATCTTTAATGTGTTAATTTGTACTTCCTTTGCTAATTTAGTTTCAGATGCTCTTTTAGCCGTGAAACCAGTCATGGTAAATTCAGTTTCCTCTAAATGTTTACCATCTTTCCATGTTATTAATCCAGCATTTCTATTTTTTGTTGCCCCTACTCCTAGAGACTTGTAATATTTTTCAAACTCTAATGTTACAGGATGTTCTTCCAATCCCATAACATTTGGAAACTTCTCTCTCATTTTTTCATTTAAAATTGATACTATTTCTTTACCCTTTTCAATAGAATCTATCGTAACATAAATAGAATCAGTGTGACCGTAAACTACTTTCATTATTTTCTCCCCAGTATTTCTTTTAATTTAATTATACATGAGTATAACATAACTACACCATACCCTAAACCGAAAAAAGAAACCATCAATAATAATATTAAATTCAAACTCATCTATTCTTCCTCCTGTTGGAGTTGTAGTACCGATAGGAATATTGTTTGCCAAGTATCAAAATCCATTGTACTAGGAATATCTTTTGATTTTCTACCTTCCATGTATAATTTTTCTATATGTCTTTTTATTTTACTCATCTACTCACCCCTACATGGACATGCTAATGTGGTAGTAATAGTATGACCACACGCAATACATGTGAAATTCCCATTTAATTTTTTACTTTGTATGGGGCGCACACTTACTTTTAATTTTCCATTTTTATCTATATTTTTATTTATCATTTAAATTCCTCATTCTCCGCAACCTTCACATCGAATTTGTGAAAATTGTTTATTACACATAGGACATATAGGCATTCCTTTTACTATTAATGTATCAGTATATCCTATCCACCCGCAGTTACATTTTGATATTAATGTTGACATTACAAATTAACTCCTATCAATATGTCCAACAGGTAAATACTGTCTCCTATTTTCTAACTTATTTGTCATCTGATGTTTGACATTTTGGATGGCCGTATTCCATCTCTTCAATGCTACTGCATCATCCTTAGGTACTACTCTATCAAAGATAGATTGCATTGTTGTGCCAATAGTCTCTTGTCTTTCATTACCTAGAAAGCCTTTGTATATCTCGTACTCTGCGTGTTTTACACTAGCCAACCTTTGTGTTCCATTCATTTTCATTTTAATATCTCCTTAGATAGACGTACACATCTTGCACATCGTTTTACTTCTCTCTTTGCCAATCTAAATGGTTTATTACATAAAATGCAGTTTCTTAGTATTGGTTGATTTAAATATTCTTCATGAGACATCATAACTTCACTTCCTTATTGCGTCTATCACAAGTAGCACAAACATCATGTCTGTTTACTCCTATCCTAAATACTTTAGAACATATTGTACACACTTTAGTTTCTCTTTTTTTTGTTGCGGCCATTATAAATTCCTCACTATAAAGGCGGCTTCTCTAATTGCTTCTCTAGCACTTGCAGTTATACTAGCGGCTAAATCAACATCGGCCCAACTAAATCCTTGATATGCAAGTACTCCATAAAAAGATGCCATAAGTCGCTTAACTGCCATTTGATTACTATTCCATTTATTATATTCTTCTTTATCTAATGCATCCTTCATCTTTACTTTATATGAATTTCTTAATTCTTGTAATTCTAGAACTGCTTTAGGAAGAAGACCTAATTTATCTGTTTTGAAATAAACTATTTCATGTTCACTTATTTCAGAAAAATCTTTAGGAGTTTTAATATTTATTTTAAATTCAGTAGGCTCTGTACTTTTGGTTTCCCAACTTATGTTTCTTGCAACCATCATACTAGGATATAGAGATTTATAATCAAACGCCGCTACTCCAATATGAAGCCCGTTTGTATTTTCACTTAATGGATTATAAACCATAGCCCCATCATAATTTCTTCTTTCAGTATTTTTATTTCCTGTTTTTACTATCCAATTTGCATTACGCATAAAATATATACCACCCATATTACTTGCATAAAAACAAGCATCTACAGGTGCTTTAAGTAATCTTTGTAGAGCAAGAACAGACTCCGTAGTATAATTTTCATTGTCTATTCTTACTAATAGGTCTGTATCTTTTATAGCATATTCAAGATATGTTTCTGTATCTTCTAACCATGCTCGTTTGAAGAACTCATTCTTATCGGGAAACTTTTCACTCACTAATTTTTTATCACCTAACACAGTTTCAGAAATGTAATCCAAAGCCATAGATGGTAGTGTACCTTTTTGAGCATCATTCCATTGTCTTTCAAATGCTAAGTCTAAGGAAAAACATATTCTTCCTTTAATTGGCTGACTAATAGGACTAGAACTTTCTGTTCGTTTAACATTAATACTAGGAGAACTCCCTTTCCAAGATACTCCACTTACTTGAAAGACAGGAGAAAGTTGCCTAGCATCTATTTTATTATGAACTAATCTTGCTAATAATTTAGGTAAGTCAAACTTCCAACCGAACCACGATATTAACATATCAGGGTTACATTCTAATAGAAAATTTATATAATCTTCTAACATTTCTTTTTCTGTTGAATGTTGATTCGGATATTTATTTGACATATCTATATCACTATCTTTTGGAAACCAATAAAATAATTTAGTGTCATTTAAAAAACTATCATGTACACTAATGCAAGTAATAGCCTCATCATGTTCTCCACCTTGCATCCATTCCATATCCCAATACCATTTTCTTAAAGGTGAAGATTCTATCTTTGTAATTTCATCAACTGCATATCTATAGTGATAGGCTACATCTGCTTCATATGTATCTATATTTTTATTAACAAATATTTTACTTATCTTTCTACTATACTCCGGCCTACTAGGTTTCCATGTTACTTTAGTAAGTAATTCTTTTTCTAAAGAAGTTTTCTCTACATTTTCATAGAAAAGTTTTGCATTCAAACTACCATGTCTATCACGTATATATACAGATTTAGGAACTGAACTTATATCAGTGGTTTTGATATAAAAATATGGCTGAAACTTATTAAAACTTATTTTCTTTTCAATAGGTTTTTGTTCTTCTCTCCATTTTAAATATATACCTGTATCTGTTGAACATATTATCATTATAAATCTCCTAATTTTAGTTCTTCTAATCCACTCCATGTATTGTTTTCTTTAGAAGTAATTAGTATTTCCCATTCTGCACCAACTAAATTAGGGTTAGTTTTTGAAGCAGAAAGAGTCGCAATACTTATTGTATCTTTACCTTTATTAAGAGACTTTATATTGAGTATTTGGTTAAGACGTTGCGGGGTGGTCTTATACCAGTCCGGTACTTCTCCTACTGGAACAGGTACGGCCACACCATCATATATTGGTTTCATGTGCGTAAGTAAGAATCTATTTGTTCTTAACGCCATAAAGGGATTTAATAATCTATCATAAACTTTATTTCTTATTTTCCAATCAAGAGCCTTAACTGTTATAGTATCAGTGTCATGTATTATAGCACCGAATTTTTTATTGCTTTTAATTAAATGATTTCTTAAAACATCTCCTGAACCTTCGTAAATTTTATCTACTCCATCTAAAATAACTGCTTTAATTAATTCATTTTGAATTCTTTCTTTGGCAACATCTAACCATACATAGCAATTATTGAAAGTTTCTTCCCAATTAGCACTACCATCTTTATGTAAAACATTTGGATTATATATTTCTATGTTCTCATCTTTGTTCCAACAAGCATACCAAGTAGGAGAACAACCATCATCTAAATCTAAGATTAAAACTTTATAGTTTTCTTCCTTTTCCTTTTCAGTTCGGCAGTCAATAGCAAGCCCACTTTTACCTACCTTTGGATTACCAGTTATTCCACATAAAAGGAAATCTCTTTCTCTTTTTATCCTTTCATTTATCTGCGCTCGTATCTGAAGTTTTCTTTCTTCATATGAAAGCATAGTTTCACTTGGGGTATTATCTTCTTCTTTTTTATTAGACCAATTTGACATTATTCTCACCATAATTAATATTTTTATTTCCATATATTTGTAATATTTTATTTAATTCTTCTAAAGATACTTTTAATCTTATTTCTTTACCTGATATAGTATGGAATTTACACCAGTATTCTCCTGTTTCAATATTCTTTTTAGTAGTAATGAAATCTACATTTGATGTTTTAATAGCAAAACTATTGCCATGAATAGTGGGGCTTTCGCCCTCACTACCCACGGAAATCGCGAAGGAAGAATAATATCCTTTACCTACGGCAACCATTAAAACCAATCCAAATTATCTTCAACAACTTCTTCGTGAGAAACATCTCCGCCTCTCTTATCCATTACAAGTAATCCATTTACATTAATTGATATTGGTCTTAGATTACCATCTTCATCTGTACCTTGACTAGTTCTACCAACAATTGTTATTTGACTTCCAATACCAAAATCAATATTCATGTGGGCAGGAATCCAACAAGTTGTACCATTATTAAATCCATCACTATAATCAAAATCTGCATTTAAATCTGTAACATTAACTATTCTATTACCATTAGCAGTAGCATTTAAATTAACACTTGAAACTGTACCATCAGTAAATACAAATCTATCTGCATATACTTTTTCTGTAACAGAAGAATGATATCTATCCAAATCTATTAGCGCACAATAGTTATTTTCACTTCTTGCCATTAATTCATCTTGCATATTAACACTAACATTAATTTTCTTTTCATCAGCATCATCTAAATCAGAATTATACATTAATGATGCTAGAGTTTTATCTGTAGCCCCATGTATTTTTGTAGCATCTCTTGAATTTAGAATACATATAAAATGTACAAACTCAAAAGTTTTAGGATTGAAATCCTTTGTATGTACTCCTTTGTAGTTAAAGAAGTATTTACCCATAACTCCATCAACTTCACCAATAAATACTCCACTTCTTCTAAATTCTGACTTAGGTAATGGTTTATTGAAATTAGTATTTGGAGTAGTGCCATACATTTCAGTTGTATCAATAGGTACAATAAATTGTCCATTGTCTAATTCAACATGATTAGTGGGTAATGAAGATAAAACCTTTATTACTTCTTCACCTTTTCTCATCATTCTTATTTCAACACCATTTTCTACTACTGTACAAACTGCAACTTTACCTAAGTTATAGGTAACTTCTGCATCTCTACGATATTCATTAGTAATTCTTGTTCTTGACATTTCCATCATATCTCTTGCTTCGTCTAAGGCTACAAAGAACCCAAATGCATTCTTGAAAAATCCACCAGTTGTTGTTGTTGGTGCTTTCTTTTGCATAGTTTTAACAGAGGTGAACCATTGTCTAAATAGTCCTCTTGCTAAAAGTTCTTCCTTTGCCATATCAATGTTATTTTGTGTACAAATATCATTGAACTTAGCAAGGACATCATCTTGTGACATGTCCAATACTTCTGCCGCTTTCGTTATTTCTTTCATTATTATTTCATCCATTTTCATTTATCTCCTTTTTCTTCATCTGTTTTGTTTTTATATGTTTTACTATGCTTGTGGTCTACAACATTATTGTTGTTTGAATTTAATTTGCTCATGGTCTATATCTCCTATTATTATTCATCATTACATATAGTAGTCTCATAACTAATAAGAATACTAATATTGTGATACCATCCATTTAAATCATTTGTCCTATCATCCATGATGCTAATACCTTTGGAGTCATATTATTACTTCTCCATTCGGCTTCGCCCACGACTCTTAATAATTTAAATTTATTAGTATGCGTCATAGAAGATTCTATGATAACATCATGTAAATTTACACATAGAGTTTTCATGTCAATAGTATTATAGATTAATTGATGTACCTCCGATAGTGCATTTTCATGTTGATTTGTATTAACTAATTCTAATATTTTTTCGTATGGTTTGAGAAGCATTTGAGTTTGTCTTAATAGGCTGGTATTACTTGCAATTGCCGCTTGAATTTCAGTAAGCCCTCTACGTAAATCACCATGAAGCCCTGTTATAAACTGTTCCAATTCTTCATCATTTACATTAGAATCTAGTCCTTCACTTTGAAGTACTTTTTTCAACACAAAGAAAATCTCTTTGTTTTCTACTCTCTTAAATTGATAATTAGCAGTACGGGAAATAAGAGGTTGAATTATTCTATGTCTATCATTACATGTTATGATAAACCTACAATTAGAACTATATCTTTCCATAATCCTTTTTAATGCATTCTGTGCATCTTTAGTCATACCATCCATTTCATCTAATAATATTATCTTAAATGGAACATCCCCTAATCTTTTAGTATTAGCAATACCTTTAATTTTAGTTCTTACTGTTTCTAACTTTCTATCATCAGATGCATTAATCTCAAAGAAATTTCCTTCTGTATCGTCTTCTAATAATGAATTAGCCAAAACTAATCCTGCAGTTGTTTTACCTGTACCTGCAATACCATACAGTAAAACATTTGGCATTTCTTTTTTCTCTACCCATGTTTCAGCATCTAATACAAAATTAGATTGTCCTACTATTTCGTTTAATTTCGTTGGTCTATATTTTTCTGTCCATAACATTTTTATTTCTCTCCTTTATTTGTAAACCATAGTGGTTGTTTTGTTTTCCATGTTGCTATTCTTGCTTTATCATGCATGTAATATTCTCGATATTTATCTACTGCATGTAGTTCTTCAAAATTTTCTAGTTCTCTACATTTAGAGTCTTGGGATATTGCTATAGCAAATGGTGTTAGACCAATATCCGGTAAGGTTGACATAACTTTATTCCATATATTGTAATTTCTATTGATAAGTGTTTGACATCTATGTGTTCTATTATTATATCTTAATGAATATTCTTGACATAAAGCATTGGCATGATTTAATAACCATCCAAAGTTCTGTCTTGATTCTCTTGCCCAAATTGTACACGGATGATTTAACATAACAGATTTATAAGGACTGTCAAATCCTAGAAAATCTGCAATTGTAGACATCATCTGTAAACTTTCTAATGGCATTTTAATTGCATGTTTATCTAATACATCTTTAGCCGCTTTTCTTGCATCATTGTTTAATATAAATATATTCATAACCAATCCTCTAATGTTAATTGTTTAGGTATTATTTTTTCATACCTAACTTTTCTTTTCTTTTCTCCTAAGGAGAGTAGTCTACAATCTCCATTGTTTAATTTCTTCTGAAATTCAAGAACAAGAGATTTATCTTGTTTTAAATTACTAAACAAATATACATCTCGCTTTTTTAATCCTATTCTAACTAATAGATTAGGAATCTTTGAATATGCTTTTCTTTTAGGCATATCCATCTTACGATGTATTTTACCATCATGAGAATATGCTAACATCTCATAGAAATATGATTTATCCCATCTTCTTTTAACTTGAGAATCAACAAATATTAATTTATTAGGATGTATGTTGGGTGCTAACCAAGATAATAGTTGAACATCAGGAGGATTATTTATCTTTAATAATTTTCCTACTTCTTCTCTGTCACTATTAATTAGATATTGTCTAACTAATGGGAACATATCTAATTCATATTTATTTTCTTTTTGAGAACGTGGTGCTAGTTCTTCTAGAAGTACATCAAATGGTTTT
>TARA_B110000211_G_scaffold172388_1_pt1 | contig 14553 bp, 14 predicted proteins | sample TARA_B110000211 | Tara Oceans TARA_B110000211 (sample SAMEA4397516) | marine metagenome | biome: Polar Biome; feature: [DCM] deep chlorophyll maximum layer (ENVO:01000326); material: water (ENVO:00002006), including particulate matter (ENVO:01000060) such as... | depth 30 m
AAGAATTTCAACGTTAAAATTAATGGGGCTTCCATACGACACACAACGTATGGAACGGAAGGCGCCAATGTTAATTTTGTTGAAAATATTGGAGAAGCTGTGTTTTCAGTGCGAACTTATGAGAGAGGAGTTGAAGATGAGACATTGTCCTGCGGGACTGGTGTAACTGCAGTTGCATTGTCACTTTTTGAGACTAAAAATGTAACTTCAAACACGGTGACATTAGAAACCTTAGGGGGGATGTTAACGGTTCGGTTTGATCATGACAATGGTGTTTATAAGAACATATATTTGGAAGGTCCTGCAACCTTCGTTTATAAAGGAACTTGGATATGATGACGTTAAAATGGAAAGACATAGTGCTGAGGGCTTTGGAGCCATCCGATTTAGATTTTCTTTATGCATTGGAAAATGACGAAGCTGTATGGGAAATCAGTAATACAACGACCCCTTACTCAAGACATGTTCTGAAGCAATACTTAGATAATTCACAACAAGATATTTATTCAGCAAAGCAACTGCGTATGGTAATAACGTTGGCCTCAGATGAAAGTGCTATTGGGTTTGTAGATCTGTTTGACTTCGAACCAAAACACCAAAGAGTAGGGCTAGGTATCGTCATTTTTGAGCAAGCCAATAGGCGAAAAGGCTATGCTTTTCAGGCTATTGAAATGATTTGTAGTTATGCGTTCACACATCTAAATATGCACCAATTATACGCAAATATCACAGCAGATAACGAAAAGAGTATTGAGTTATTCAAGAAATTAGGCTTCTTGCAAACTGGGATTAAAAAAGATTGGATTTATTCTGAAGAAAAATTTAAAGATGAACATGTATTTCAATTAACTAAAGATGTACTTTAAGAAAATTTTATGGGCAATAGCCCTTATCGGACTATTAATAATGGGGGGCTTTTCCTATTATGTCTATACGAGTGTTTTTACTTCGAATACGGCATTTAACAATGAAGAGGCGCACGTTTATATCGCAACAGGCTCACGATTTAGTGATGTTGTAGAGGAATTAAGACCACTACTCAATAATAGTGACACTTTCGAAGCAGTCGCAAATAGAAAAGGATATCCCGGTGCTGTGAAACCCGGCCATTATATTTTGAAGCAGGGAATGAATAATAACGATATTATAAATACCATAAGAAGTAAAAACACGCCGGTTTTTGTGAAGTATAACAATCAGGAGCGTTTAGAAAATTTAGCGGGTCATATCTCTAATAGTATCGAAGCAGACAGTCTCTCATTTTTGACGGCCTTCAAGGATGCAGCATTTCTAGAGAAGAATGGGTTAACTGAAGCAACAGCCTTGGCTATATTTATACCAAATACCTATCAGGTGTATTGGAACACAACTCCTGAAAATTTTCGTGATCGAATGCTCAAAGAATACAATACTTTTTGGACTGCTGAGCGATTAAAAAAGGCTGCGGCTATTGATCTAAGTCGGGAGGAAGTTATCTCTCTTGCTGCCATTGTTCAAAAGGAAACGGCTAAAATTGATGAGCGTCCGCGCGTAGCAGGAGTGTATCTAAATCGATTAAAAAAAGGAATGCTTTTGCAGGCTGACCCTACCGTCATCTATTCAAAAAAAGCAACTGAAAATGATTTTGATCAAATCATAAAACGAGTATTGTATGCAGACTTAGAAATAAAATCTCCTTATAACACATATAAGTATGCAGGTCTTCCTCCAGGGCCGATTACAATGCCAGATATTTCAGCTATTGACGGTGTTCTAAATTACGAAAAACACAACTATGTGTTTTTTGTTGCCGATGTTACTAACTTTGGCTATCATAAGTTTGCCAAAACTTTTTCACAACACAGCCGAAATAAGCAAGAATATGTGCGTTGGGTGAATGCAAATGGCGTGAAACGCTAATACATCTTTTCAAAAGTATCTCAATAATTTTTAGTTTGATCTTTATCGAAGCATTTATTCAATCATGTTTGAGTAGATAACGAGTATCAGAAAGAGTCCATATCAATGGTCTCATCATTGAATAGCTCATGTGTCCAAAGAATTTTGCGATCCTGAATATGATATAAAATACATTGAATCTTTCAGTTTTTTTTATTTAATAATTCATTAACTATCTATATGTCAGATTTTTAAAAAATTACTTATCTTTGCACCCCAAAAATAAAGTGTGAATTTTCTCACTTAAATTTTAATAATGAAGAAAAATATATTGCACATTGCCTTAATTGCGATTATTTCGGCCCTTACGGCCAGTACGTTGTCATTCAAGAAAGTTGATCTATCAACTTATAAGACCGAATGCATGGTACTTAATTTTCATGTGCCCATCCAAAGTGATATGGCTGCAGCCGAAGACGAGGCTGTTGTTTTTGATTTGTTTTTAGGTAAAACGTATATCGGTTTTAAAGAAGCGCTTGGTTTTAAGGAATCGAGTGGCAGCTATACTGTTGTAAATAGATTCGGATATATGGGCAAATATCAATTTTCAAAATCTACTTTAAAAATGATTGGCATTTACAATGCTGAGACATTTATGGAAGATGCGAGTCTTCAGGAAAAAGCTTTTAGCGCTTATGCCTCCAGAAATAAGTGGATATTGAGGCGAGATATTAAACGTTTCGATGGACGTTATATCGGTGGTGTTGAGGTAACCGAATCTGGAATCTTAGCAGCTGCGCACCTTGCAGGGGCTGGTAACGTAAAGAAGTTTTTAAGAAGTCACGGAGCGGATGGTTTCGAAGATGCGAATGGAACTTCAATTAGAAACTATTTAAAGAAGTTTTCTGGTTATGATACGTCTACTATTGTCCCGAACCGAAAAGCAAAAGTATTGTAACTTAGAATCGTTAGTTCTGAATAATAAATAAGGTGGCTCTTTTGTGAAGATCTACCTTTGTTTTTTTCCAATCATTTACAGAAGCTGTTTTAATAAATTCGCTAGAAAGCGTTATGTCGCAAGCTATGCATAGCATTGTTTGCCCATGCAACGTTCTAAGTAGACTTTCTATTAATTGATTGTTACGGTAAGGAGTTTCAATAAAGCACTGAGACTGACCAAAGTCTATAGATAGCTTTTCAAGTCGTTTAATTGCCGATTTCCTTTCTCCTTTATCAATAGGAAGATACCCATTAAAAGCAAAATTTTGACCGTTGAGCCCGCTAGCCATCATTGCCATGAGTATCGAGGATGGTCCAACCAGGGGCACTACTCTAATTCCTTGTCGATGTGCTTCCATCACGACATTTGCACCCGGGTCTGCTATACCAGGACAGCCAGCATCTGAAATAACACCTACATTATATCCCTCTAGGCAGGGCGATAGCATTTGAGGAATATCATCTTCATTGGTAAATTTGTTTATCTCCTGTATTACCAAAGCATTCTGGTTTTTCTTTGAATCAATACTTTTAATAAATCTCCTTGCATTCTTCTCGTGTTCAACAATAAAATGATTGGTTTCCTCTACTGTTTTTTTTACAAGCAGCGGCAGAACTTCCAAAGGCGGGGTTTCGCCTAAGGTGCACGGTATTAAATAAAGAGTCCCTTTTTCTGGTCGCATATTATTTTACAACTAATTTTTTAGTAATCGTTCTTCCGTTTTCCGAATCAATTTTAACGATGTAAAAACCTTGATTTAAAGATGAAACATCAATGTCAATAGAAGAAGAAAGCAAGCTATCTTCTTTCAATATAAGGCTTCCTTTTATATCGACAATGGAAATAGACCTCATTTGATGGTTCTTAGCCGCAATGTGAAGGTTTTCTGAAGCTGGATTAGGTGTCATTGCAATTGATAGCGGAATGTCTAATTCTAAAGTGCCGGCAATAGCGGTATCAATAATGCGAAAGATACTGCCACCAATCCCCACAATATACAGTTCTTTATTTGCGTCAACTCCAAAGCTAACCCACGAACCACTAAAGGTACCGTGCTCTATTAAATTTCCTGAAGCATCGACTGTGCCAATTAGTCCGCTACATACATCTGCAAAGAAATAAAGACCCTGCATGGTTGGGTAAGTACTACCTCTATAGACATAACCTCCCGTAATGGAGCAATTTGAAGTGTTTGAGCTAGATGAATATTCTGCTATGGGAAATGTAAGGTCTTGCATTGGTGCACAGCCACTCGTGTTGTATGGAGAAGATCCTTCATAACAACGCCACCCGTAGTTGAGACCAGCTTCTGTACTTCCTGCCCTGTCAATTTCTTCAATGTTTTGTTGTCCAACATCACCAATCCACAGGTCTTGGTTCGAGCTATCGAATGAAAATCGCCATGGATTTCTTAACCCGTAGGCCCAGATTTCTTCCGCATTTAAGGCACTTCCTGCATAAGGATTATCGGTTGGTATGCTATAATTTCTTCCTGTGGATAGATTGTCAATATCGATACGGAGTAGTTTACCTAGAAGTAGGCTCGTATTTTGAGCCCTATTGCCTGGGTCTCCGCCGCTACCTCCATCTCCAACCGCAATATAAAGATAGCCATCTGCTCCAAAAGCAATACCACCCCCATTGTGATTGGAAAATGGCTGATCGTATTCTATAATTATGAATTCAGAGCTTGAGAGCGCAATATCTGGGTTTGTTGGGTCTACTGAAAATCTAGAGATTCTTGAGTCACCATTCGTTTTCGTATAGTTCACAAAAAAGTAGCCGTTATTGCTATAGTCTGGGTGAAAAGCCAAACCTAGTAGCCCTTGTTCACCGCCGGACGACACCTGAGAAGAAATATTCAAATAAAAATTAGCATTAATAGTTCCGTCGGCTTGTAAAATTTTAATTCTTCCACCTTGTTCTACAACAAAGAGACGGTCATCACCTGCATGCTGCAAATCAAGAGGGGAGGAGAATCCATTTTTGAATAACTCAATATCAATATCTTGAGCAGCTATCTGAGCAAAAAGAAAAAAGAAGAGTGTTGCAACAATGATTTTCATAGCCTGTTTTTTATCGAATGACTAAAATAGTAAAATCCAATCAATAAAAAAGGATATATAGTTTGGTAGTGTATTAAGTTCGGGATGGAATTTGAAATACAAGTAAAAATTAAATCAAGATTCAAATTCGTTAAAAAACAAAGGTATTTTTTTACTAGAACTTCAATTTGACTGCTATTTGTTCGCAGGCTTTGTCAAGCATTTGATACACATTATCGAACCCTAAATTTCCTCCATAATACGGATCTGGAACATCCACATTTTCATCTGGAAATATATGGTCTAAGATGAGACTTACTTTGGCTCTATCTGCATTGGATGTAGCAAGGGATAAAACGTTCTCCAAATTCGAATTGTCCATGACGTATATTTCGTCAAAAGTGGCAAAGTCAATAGCAGAGAATTGTCTCCCACGTTGCTGTGAGATATCGACACCATGTTTTTTTGCAATGGCAATGCTTCGCGGATCTGGAGGATTTCCTGTATGCCAATGTCCGGTTCCTGCCGAGTCGACCATCACTTTGTCTACATCTAACTTAGAAGTCAAAATACCTTCGGCCAATGGAGAGCGGCAAATGTTTCCAAGACATACCATGAGTATTTTCCTTTGCATTTTTTACACTTTTAAGAGAAAAGAATTTAGGTTAAAAAGAAACTAGAGTGTTAATTTCTTGTTGAGGTCTTCAACATACTTTCTGAACTGCTTGTCTGTAGTTGAGAGATTATCTACGGTTTTACAGGCGTGAAGAACAGTGGCGTGATCTCGTTGCCCAATTTGTGATCCAATGGATGCTAAAGATGCTTTTGTGAGCTTTTTGGCAAAAAACATAGCCAACTGTCTCGCTTGCACAATATGGCGTTTTCGTGTTTTTGATTGTAAGGTATCGACGTCCATTTGAAAATAATCACTAACTACTTTCTGAATGTAGTCTATAGATACTTCGCGCTTGGTGTGTTTTACGTAGTTATCAACAATTTTTCTCGCCAGATCAATGGTTATTTCTCTTTTATTAAAAGAAGAGTGTGCGATTAATGAAATAATTGCACCTTCTAATTCCCGAATATTTGTTTTTATATTATTTGCTAAAAACTCTACGATCTCTTCTGGCATTTCCACACCATCTCGATACAATTTGTTTTTAATAATAGCAACTCTAGTATCGTAGTCGGGATGATTTAATTCGGCGGAAAGACCCCATTTAAATCGAGATAACAGTCGCTGTTCAATATCAATCATATCGACAGGCGCTTTGTCACTTGTTAAAATAACTTGCTTGCCGTTTTGGTGTAGGTGGTTGAAGATGTGAAAAAATACATCTTGGGTACCTGTTTTACCTGAAAGCAGTTGGATGTCATCAACGATTAATACATCTATAATTTGATAAAAATGAATAAAATCATTTCGGTTGTTTTTCTTTACAGATTCAATGTATTGCTGAGTGAATTTTTCAGCCGAAATATACAATACTGTTTTTTCAGGGTATTTATCTTTAATTTCCACACCAATAGCATGGCCAAGATGCGTTTTACCGAGACCAACTCCTCCAAATATTAAAAGAGGGTTAAACGATGTTCCTCCAGGTTTATTAGCTACTGCTAAACCTGCAGATCTTGCTAATCGATTTGATTCCCCTTCGAGATAGTTTTCGAAATTATAGTTGGGGTTTAATTGAGATTCTATTTTTACATTTCGAATCCCAGGAATTACAAATGGATTTTTTAATTCGGGACTTTTATTTTTCAAAGGCACGTCAACTTCCTGTGAAGATTGATAATTGCCTCTGTTAGAACTTGGAATTTTTTCTGTGAATGGTAGCTTGTTACCGTAGGTGTTTTCCATTCGAATGATGTACACCAACTTTGCTGAAGTTCCCAACTCCTTTGTAAGCGCAACTTTTAACAACTTTACATAATGCTCTTCTAGCCATTCGTAGAAAAATTTACTAGGTACTTGAACATTCAGAGAACTATCAGATAGTTTAACTGCTTTAATTGGCTCGAACCATGTTTTGTAGGCCTGAGATGTAATGTTATCTTCAATAAAGGACAAACAATTGTTCCAAACTGATTCGGCAGTTTTGCTCATAGTTCTAATTCGCTGTTTTTTGGTTCGTGTTACGTGTGATTTTTTGGAGAGATAAAAAGCACATTACCCTTTTCATCTTGTCCTCTACAAATATGTGAACAAAAAAGCGAAAAAAAAACAGAATCGGTATTGAATTTGTAGTTTTTTTTTCTCATTATGAAAACAGATTAAATTTGAATAAAAAGCATTCTTTATTAAACACTAGATATTGAAAAAAACAAAAACAATTCTCCGAGTACGTTACGGAGAAACAGATCAGATGGGAGTTGTATACCATGGCAACTATGCGCCTTACTTAGAGCAAGGAAGAACAGAATGGTTAAGGGATTTGGGGTTTTCTTATAAATGGCTGGAAGAGAATGGAATACATCTTCCTGTTGTTAATATGACTATTAACTATAAGCGTCCGGCTCACTATGACGACCTAATAACTGTTACAACAACCCTTAAGTCAATTCCAACTTTTAAGATTGAATTTTTCTACGAAATTCACAATCAGGATGGGCAGCTTCTAGTAAAAGCTTCCACTTCCTTAGTCTTCATAAATAGTGTCACGAAAAAGATAAGAAGGGCACCAAGTTATTTGTTGGAAAAAATCGGTTAATTGTTAAACAAGTTATAGAATGAAAGTAATGTTTCGTGTCAAATAGACAAATTCAATTTCATGCTTGTTTTATTGAAACTTTGTAAGTGTTTTGAAATAGATTAAAAATACGTTCAGCTTCCTTTTTTCTCACAGCAAGTTTAAACTCACAACGCAACTCCATTATTTGGTGCAGTAGGTTTATTTTTTCTTCTTTAATTATTCTCATAACAACATTCATTTCGGGATAGTCAAACGTTAGAATGAAATACGCATCAATCGTTTTTTCAACGATTTTGGACGACTCGATCGACATACGCGCTGCCGCTTTATATGCTTGCATTAATCCGCCAACACCTAACTTCGTTCCACCAAAATAACGAACGACTACGATTAGCGTATTGGTTAAGTGAAAAGACTGCAGCTGCCCAAGTATGGGCATGCCTGCGCTATTAGACGGCTCGCCATCGTCATTTACGCGATAGTTTTCATAAGATGTTCCAAGTTGCCAAGCATAACACCAATGGCGGGCATTGTAATGTTCTTTCTTTAATTGGGTGATATGTTGCTTGACTTGATCTTCGTCGGTCACAGGGAAGGCATAGCCAATAAATTTACTCCCTTTTTCTCTGTATAATGAATCAGGTGAGGCTTCTAGAATTGTTTTGTAAGCGTCTTTTTCCATTAAAAGCCTGAAAGAGTTACTAAAAGAATGCTAAGTATGGCAAGTACAATACCTAACCAATTTTTGGGAGATAATTTTTCCTTAAATAAAATGATACCGATGAGTGTTGATGCCATAACAACTCCCACGTTATTTACGGTAAAGATTCCTGAGCTATCTAATAAATCGCTTCGAAGTGCTTTTACCAAAAAATATATTGAAAAGTAATTGGGTATTCCAAGGACTATTCCGCCTAAAATGTTTTTAAATTGAAATGTGAAATTTCCTTTTGCAGCGTTGAATAACAGCACAATGATGCCTATGCACGCTGCTGCCCCAAAAATAGTTGCCGAAAAAATAGGCACATCATTTTCAGCGACAAATGAATTTTCAAGAAATTTAAGACTCGTGTCTATAATACCACTTCCAACAAATACAAGTAAGGGGAAAATCCAACCTTTTGCGCTAAGTGAAAGTCCATCTTTTGTTTTGGACGAGACTAAATAAACAGCTATTAAAGCGAGCGTAACACCTATTATCTTATACACTCCAAAGCTTTCTTTATAATAAAGAAAACCGAAAATTATCGGGATCACAACACTCATTTTTGTTGCTACTGAAACAACAGAAAGTCCACTGCGTTGCGTTGTTAATGCCATTAAGTTAAAAACGATAATAAATAGCGCTCCTAGGCCTAAGCTGTAGTAGAACCAATCGTGCAGATGAGTTTCGGCGTAATTAACAGAATTTTCATAGGCAACTATTCCGCTTACGCAGGCTACGATATAATTCACAACGATGGCATGAAGCGTATTAATTTGATACTTGCTAAATAGTTTGAAAATAACAAAAATGATTACGGAGGATATGATGCTTAGAACTAAATAAATCACTTGGAGTCGTTTTTAAATTGTTGTAGTGTATCCTTTTTTATTTTTACCTGGGATAACTGACTTCCTAAAAATTTTGGTGCAGAAATTCCAGATTCGAAATTTGCATTTCCCTTAAAAATGAATGCTTCATCCCAAAGGTTTTCGTCAATAAAAGTTTGAATGGTTTTCATTCCTCCTTCGATAATTAAAGATTGAATTTTGTACTCATATAGTATGGTGCAAATTTGAGAAGCTAGATTTTTTGAAAAGTCTGCTTTTTCAAAGCATAGGTTGTCCCTATTGATGTGCTCTTTTTCGGTAATAATGATGGTTTTTACCACCCTGTCCATAACTGAAGCGTCTTTTGGCAAGCGCAAGTTTCTATCAATTACAACGCGTAATGGATTTGGGCCTGCCCAGTCGCGAGCGGTTAGGGAGGGGTTGTCTATTTCTACTGTAGTGGTGCCCACTAAAATCGCTTGCTCCGTAGCTCTCATTTTATGAGCGAGCTGCCGCGAGTTCTGATTCGATATCCAAACAGGTGCTTTTTCTGAAGCTCTTTTTGATGCCAAAGGAGCGATAAAACCATCGGCGCTTTCTGCCCATTTTAAAAAAATAAAGGGCCTTGTTTTTTGATGAAATGTAAAAAACCTCTTATTGATTGCGTCACATTCTAATTCTAAAATACCGGTTCTTACATTGCAGCCGCTGCCTATTAATTTTTGAATTCCCCTACCTGCAACTTTTGGATTAGGATCACGGCTACCAACCACTACTTTCTTTATTCCAGAGGTGATAATTAAATCGGCACAAGGGGGTGTTTTTCCAAAATGACTACATGGTTCTAGGCTCACATAAATCGTTGCATCTTTTAGAAGGGTTTTGTCTTTAACACTTGAAATGGCATTGACTTCTGCATGACCCAATCCTGCTTTATGGTGCCATCCTTCTCCTATGATGCGGTTGTTGAACACAATAACACTGCCTACTAAAGGATTTGGGTAGGTAGTTCCCAATCCATTTTTAGCTAACTCAATGCAGCGCAACATGTATTTTTCGTGTATTTTCACTTTAATTTTATCAACTTTGTCGAAGGTCGTAAAAATACAATGAATTAAGCATATGAACACACCTATTATCCGAACTATAGAAAGAACAGACAATGTGGCTATCGCCGATGTAATTCGTTTGGTTTTAGTTGAACTTGGTGCACCAAAGGTTGGAACGGCATATGAAGATAAAGCATTAGACGCGATGTTTGAAAATTACGAAAAGGACAAAGCCACCTATTTTGTTGTAGAGGAGGCAGGTGTAATTATAGGAGGCGCCGGAATCTCGCAACTCGATCACTATGATGGCGCCGTTTGCGAGCTTCAGAAAATGTATTTTTTGCCACCTGCTCGTGGACTGGGAATTGGTTCGAAAATGATCGATTTGTGTTTAAATAAGGCCAGGGAGTTTGGCTACGAGCAATGCTATATAGAAACGATGTCTTATATGGAGGCCGCACAAAAATTATACAAAAGATATGGCTTTGAATATTTGGAAGGTCCAATAGGCGATACAGGTCATTACTCCTGCGGGGTACACATGCTTCTTGATCTTTAAATGAAGACTGCCTATGACAGTAAAAATACTTAAAAGACAGTTTGAAGAAGCTCTTTACGGACAATACCCGTCAGAAGAAATACAGTCTTTTTTTTCTATTCTTTCTGAAAAACACCTCGGTATGACGCGCTTGGAGCTAACACTTAATTCAGAAATGATTCTTTCGGAAGCTATTTCAGAAAAATATAGAACAGCTCTAAAACGACTGCAGACTCACGAACCAATTCAATATATTTTAGGTGAGACCGAATTTTATGGGTTGCAATTTAAGGTAAATAGGCATACACTTATCCCGCGCCCTGAAACGGAAGAACTTGTCGATTGGATTTGTTCGGAGGCCAAGACCCAGACCCCAGCTCCGTGCGCGATACTTGATATTGGCACAGGATCGGGTTGCATTGCGGTTTCATTATCAAAAAATATAGCTGGGAGTAGCGTCTCTGCCATCGACGTCTCTGAAGATGCCTTAGAAGTTGCTGAGTCTAATGCTTCACTAAATAATGCAGCTATTGATTTTTTTAAATGCGATATATTGAAAGAAGAGGAGCTTCCAGGTCAATATGACATTATTGTTTCAAATCCGCCATACGTTCGCAGTATAGAGAAGCAGTCAATGCAACCCAATGTTTTGAACTTCGAGCCGGCTTCCGCATTGTTTGTTAGCGATAATAATCCATTGGTTTTTTATAAAAAAATCGCAGGCTTGGCAAAAACACATCTTAAAACAAATGGCATGCTTTATTTCGAGATTAATGAGTATTTTTCTGAAGATATGGTGGCCATGTTAAACGAATTTAATTTTAAGGATATTTCCGTTAAAACTGATTTTTTCGGAAAGGATCGAATGATAAAATGTACCAAAAATGCAAGAGCTTAATAAAATATGTGTCTTCTGCGGAAGCAGTGAAGGAAACGATTCAGAAATATATCAAGCTGCGCTTTCTTTGGGAAAAGCGTTTGTTGAGAATAATATCACCTTAGTCTATGGCGCTGCTAAAATTGGAATAATGGGTGCAGTGGCAAAAAGCGTCTTAGAGGGAAACGGTACTGTGGTTGGTATTATTCCAGGTTTTCTGAAAAAGAAAGAAGTTGTTCACTTAGGGCTTACGGAGTTAATTACAACCAAAAACATGCACGAACGCAAAATGAAAATGCAGGAGCTAAGTGATGGTTTTATTGCATTGCCTGGGGGATTTGGAACACTCGAAGAGTTATTTGAAATCATTACTTGGTTGCAGTTAGGACTGCACTCAAAACCGATAGGCCTGCTCAATACAAATGGATTTTATGATGACTTGATAAAACTGATTGAAAATATGGTAAAGAAAAAATTTGTTTCTAGCGAAAATTATCAATTACTGCTTGTCGACACCCAAATTAATAGCCTTCTTGAAAAAATGAGAAGATTTAAACAACCAGATTTGCCTAATTATGTGACATCTAGAGATGTGTAAATCGAAAGTGATGGAAGTAATGTTGGTCTATTATTTAGGTAGAGAATTTAAATATGCACTTATTTTATGCCTCTTTTTGGGTTTTAATTTGACATAATTTGTACTTTAGCGAACAGTCCTAATATAATCCTCACATATGAAAATTAAATACGCACTTTCCGTTGTTTTTTTATTACTATTTTTCTATTCTTCTCAGGCTCAGACCAATTCAGAGTCAAATCCAACTTTCGAAGGAAGAGTATCCTTTGTAGAGTATGTTTCACCCATGGCTTCTCGGCCAGGTGATCTACTTCCACCAGATAATTCTGTTAGAGAAGCAAGAGATAAAAGATCTATTTCTAATCAGATATCGAGAACCCAAGAGCCCAAGACTGTAGACGACTATTTTGTTAGAAATAGACATCAATTAGAAAGTAACGTTGGTCGTGCTCCTGCAAGTTTGGTATTCGACACCTATGCTTCTAACTCTCAGCCAACAGACCCTTCATTAGCTATTGGTCCCAATCATGTGTTTGTTGTGTATAACACCGGGTTCATGATTTACGACAAATCAGGGAATCAATTATTAGGAGAAACATCTCCAAATCCAGCTATATTTCCTAATGGTGGATGTTGTGATCTCACTGTATCTTATGATAATGCAGCCGATAGATGGGTTCTCACATTTTTAGGAAGTGGCGCTCAAGTCGCTGTTTCTGATGGCCCGAATCCACTTACCGCTGGTTGGTATGTGTATACGATAGCTGAGATTCAGGATTATCAAAAGCTCTCCGTTTGGAGCGATGGCTATTATATTACTGAAAATACAGGGGGCTCAAACAAAGTATGGGCGTTAGAACGATCGGCTATGTTAGCAGGGAGTCCAGGAGCACAAATTTTAGGTTTTGACCTTCCTAGTATTACAACAAGTGGTTTCTTTAGTCCACAAGTCTTAAATGTAACAGATAGTAATTTACCAGCTACAGGCGGTGCTACGGTTGTATACTTGCAAGATGATGCCTGGTCGGGAGTATCTAATGATCATATAAAGCTGTGGACCATAGATGTCGATTGGGGGAATACTGGAAATTCATCCATATCATCCCCTCAAGAAATTCCATTGACGGCTTTTATCAGTGTTTTTGATAACGGAAGTTTTTCAAATTTATCACAGCCAGGAGGCGGCTCTGCTATTGATGCATTGCAGGCTACCATTATGAATCAAGCACAATTCAGAAAATTTTCTGGACATAATTCTGCTGTCTTTAATTTTGTAGTTGATGCAGATGGTTCAAATGGTGAGCTGGCTGGTGTGCGTTGGGTTGAATTCCGCCAGAGTGGTGATAACCAACCTTGGTCTTTATATCAAGAGGGAACCTATACCGCACCCGATGGAAGACATGCTTGGAATGCAAGTTTGGCAATGGATGGCAATGGTAATATAGGGATGGGATATACTTCTATGTCTGGACCGTCTACACAAAGCACGGTTCGCGTGAGTTCCTATTTTACAGGTAGGTTGAGTTCAGACCCCCTAGGAACAATGACTTCAGCTGAAGGGCTCATTTCAAATGGGAATGCAAATATTAGTGGAACTAGATATGGTGATTACAGTAAAATCGATGTAGATCCCTCAGATGATTCTTCTTTTTGGTTTATCACTGAATATATTAATAATAGTAGAAAAGGTGTTGTTGGTAAATTTGCCATTCAGGCTGGTCCGCCAGACCTCGAGGATCCGAGCACGCCTACCAATCTAGTGGCAAGCAATGTCACATCTGGCGGTGCAACGCTTACTTGGACGGCTTCAACGGATAATGTTGGGGTGTCTTTGTACTCCGTTCTAATAGACGGTGCTGTTGTTGGCACAACAACTAATACAACATTTGCGGTTACAGGTTTATCACCATTAACATCGTATGCAGCCTCTATTATTGCACAAGATGCAGCTGGAAATACTTCTGGAAGTGCTACTGTTTCATTTTCTACATTGGACGGTAGTACTGTCACTTACTGCGCTTCAGCGAGTACGAATATAAGTGATGAGTTTATTGGTCGTGTTCAGTTGAATACTATTGATAACGTCTCGGGAGGGCAGTTTTACACAGACTTTACGTCTATTGCAACCAGCCTAACTGAGGGAGATTTATATACGGTCACTGTTACGCCAACTTGGACAGGAACAGTTTATGCTGAAGGGTATGCTGTTTGGATTGACTATAATAATGATGGAGATTTTGCAGACGGAGGTGAATTAGTGTGGTCAAAAGCCGCATCAAGAGACACTCCTAATAGTGGTTCCTTTACAGTGCCATCTGGAACGTCAGGAACTTCAACAAGAATGCGAGTTTCGATGAAGTATA